>Ga0310786_10000087_pt1 | contig 143554 bp, 103 predicted proteins | sample AusTroGonzalo_MG_FD_203881 | JGI IMG/M metagenome (GOLD analysis project Ga0310786, IMG submission 203881) | Bovine rumen microbial communities from tropical cattle in Woodstock, Queensland, Australia - Gonzalo_03 (v2) (version 2) | ecosystem: Host-associated > Mammals > Digestive system >...
TAACCAAATCTTGCGGAACAGCATATACCGCCTATTTCCGTGCGATTGATACTAACGGTTCGCATTGTTCGACCGGTCCGGAGTCAACCCTCGCTATTCCTGCTGTAAGTTGGACAGTTACCTCTACAGGAGTAACCAATGCAACGGCATCTCCGGCAATACCTTCTACTACATGTAGTGGATTCAGCACAACGATATCTCCTGCTACCGGTTATGCTTTGCCTGCTGATATTACGGTTACAAATGCAACCAAATCTTGGAACAGCAGTACAGGTGCATTGTCAATAAGTAGTGTGACAGGAAATGTCAGCATTACAATTACTCCGACTTGTATTTCTCCTGTTATTGGCACAGATCCGGCAGATGCGAGTTACTATGTAGGAGACAGCCCGGATGCCTTATCTGTATCTGCGACACTGGCTTCAGGAACATTGACGTATTTATGGAAAGTAAGTACGAACGGAGGAAGCACATGGAGCGATGCGGCAGGTACGAATAACGCGGCTACTTATTCCGGCGCAAGTCTTAGCGCTTCTTCTGCTGGTACAACAAAATTCAAATGTATTGTCGGCAACAGCCAAGGCGGATGTACCGTTGAGTCTGGAGTTGCAACCATCACGGTTACTGCAGCATCGTATTTCGTGAACGGCGAGACGGTGTTTATCCAAGCCGATAGCAAAGATTATAGTGCATGGAAAGATGATGCTTGCGTAAAGGCATGGTTCAACAACAATTGGTCAGGTGGTTCTGCAGAGACCACTTATTGGTTGTTTGATGCCACAGATACTGATGCCGGCAAGAAATTGTTTGCTACAGTTGTTCCTTCTTCCGGAGATTTAAATATAGTACAATTGCAGCGTTTTGCTGGTAACTGTTCGGACAAGTGGAATGATAACGGAAGTGTAAATAAAGCCTCCTCTAATGGAGTCAACACGTTCCGTTCTTATGGCTCTGCTGATAATAATGTAGCATGGAACGGTTCAAGTACCATATTGTATTTGTATGGAAGTCAAAACTCTTGGGAAAGTAGTTTAGGAACTTTTGCTGATCAAGGCGCTGGCGTATGGACAGCAACTATCAGCAATTATACTCCGGATGCAACATCTAAGGATTACAAAATTAAGACCAGTTACAATAACGGTTGGATAGGCAATGGAGGTAGTAATGATAATGCCACACTGAGCGGCATGATTGTCGGTTCGACGTATAATGTAACCGCCACTTTAAACGTAACAACTCACGCATTGACGATGAGCAAGACGTTTGTGAAAGGTGAGGTTTCGTTCGACCTGCAAGGTCACGGAAGTGACATTTCCAAGTTGACAAACGTAACGGCGGGCAGCAAGATTAGCGCACCGAGTCCAGCACCGAGTGCAACAGGCTACACGTTCGGCGGATGGTATAAAGATGCAGAGTGCACCGATGATTGGGACTTTGCCAATGATGTGGTTAATGAAACGATGACATTGTATGCGAAGTGGACAGCGAATGTTTATACCATAACCAAGACGTTGACGAATGTAGCAAATGCAGGTCTGCCGGCATCGTTCACCTATACCGGTTCTACCACTACGGCGCTGAATAGTACGTTTACGGTAGATGCAACGAACTATTTCTTGCCGGCTTCAATTACCGTTACGATGGGCGGCGCGACGCTGACAGCCGGAACGGATTACACGTATAATAGTAGTACGGGTGCATTCACGTTCGATCGAATCATCAATGGCAATATTGTGATTACGGCAACGGCGACGGCTAAACTGAAGAGTATAGCTATTACTACGCAGCCGACGACGCGCGCGTATTTGGCTGGCGAGACGTTTAGCAAGACAGGTGCTGTGGTTACTGCAACGATGGGTGATGGCACTACGAAAGCCGTGACGGCTTCGGCTACATGGACACCTTCGGGTGCGTTAAGTGCCGGAACGGGTCAAACGGTAACGGCAACTTATACAGAAGCCGGTATTGAGAAAACCGCCACGACGACGATTGATGTGTATAGCGTGACGGTACAGAAAGTGAATGAGGATGGTGATGCTATTGATGCAGCAGGTGTGAGCGCTTCTATCACTACTCGATCTTTGAGCGCAAGTGCTACGAGCGGTTCGAAATATGTATTCAAAAACTGGGAGTTCAGCGGAAGCAACAATGGTTTGGCAATTGCTTCCACGACTTCGGCAAGCACATCTGTCACTGGTACACCGACAGGCAATGTGACTATCAAGGCTGTGTTCTATAAGCCGGTTGTTATCACTTGGTTGAAGGGCGGAGTGGCTTATGAAACAGGAAGTCCGACAACGACTATTGCACGCGGTAGCCAGTGGAAAGATTTGACACTGCCGACAGCACCGGCAGACAACTCTTTGGGTGCCTGTGCAGACAAGTTCATGGGATGGAGTAATACGATGGCGGTTGAATGGGTAAAAGAAGATACTCATACCGCTCCGGCAACGCTGTTTACGAGCGTAACGGGTAATACTACCGTTATCAATGCTCCTATCACTTTCCGTGCGGTGTTTGCTTCTGCTGAGGAGGGGGATAATTTTGAATTAGTAACGAGTCTTTCCGGTATAAAAGAAGGCGATGCATACATGGGATCATATATTAGTTATTCCGGTACTCGTTATTATGCGGGAACGAGTAATAGTGCAATGACAAGTGTCACTGTTTCAGGCACTCCATTAGCACTATCTTCAACTACGGGATTAAAAAAGGTCTCAATAGTTGCCACAGGTAATACTAACCAGTATTATATTAAGGATGGAACTAAGTTCTTGTATGCTAATTCCGCGGGTTCAGCACCTACATTTTCGGACAATACGTGCGCATGGACTTTCAGTGGTCCAGACGGGAACAAGCTATTTACGGTTCTTAGTTCATTGGGGACATATTATCTTCGTGCATATGCATCAAGTACAAGTGCAGGCCAATTCAAGATGTATGGTACTACAACTAACTCAGGTATCTGTTTATTCCAAAAGGGTGTTGCTTACTCCGACTATGTGACTGTTTGCTGCACGCAGTATGATATTACGTTAGCAAGCAGTGGGTCGGTGACCGGCGGTACGTTCACTGCTTCTCCAACAAGCGCATGTGAAGATGCGGAGGTAACGCTGAGTGCTACGCCGGCCGATGGTTACTCGTTCGCAGGTTGGACGGTAACAAAGACAGCATCGCCTTATACGGATATTACTTCTACTAACGTGGATGGTAATACACTGACAATGCCTGATTATGGTGTAACGGTTAATGCCTCGTTTGCTACGTTGACCGGTATCACCGTAAAGACGGCTCCGACGAAGACGACGTATTGCGAAGGAGATAATTTTGATCCGACGGGATTGGTAATTACAGCAAGTTTCTCGAATAGTACGACTTTGGATATTCCTTATTCCGGTAACGAAGCGAAGTTCACTTTCTCGCCGACGACGGCTGCATCTTTGACAACCGGAAACACATCTGTAACTATCACCTATAGTGGGCAGAGCACCAGTCAGGCTATTACTGTTAATAGCAAACTCGCGGTTACTAAGACCGGAAGCGGAACGGTAACAGGTGGTACGTTTACGGTAGATAATGCTACTGCGTGCGCGGGTACGACCATCAATATAGAGGCAGAGGCGGCATCGCACTATACATTCGGTAGTTGGACGATTACGAAGACTTCGGATGGCACCGATGTAACGGCCAGTGTTTCAATAGGCAGTGCGACATCTGCTACCACCTCATTCACGATGCCGGCATATGGTGTAACAGTGACTCCGACATTTAATGAGGATGCCTATCACACGGCTACGTTCAAGAACAACGGTGCGGTGATTGCCGGTTATGATGCAGTGAAGACATATGACGGTGAGCGTCCGAGTGCGCCGACGTTGACGGACATCACTGATGCGTGCGACAAGACAGATTGCAACAAGTTCTACGGCTGGATTGCAGAAGCAGGTATCTGGGACAAGACCATCAACAGTGTAGCAGGCAAGACCATTTACCGCAATGCAAGCAGTATTCCTGTTGTGAGCGGTGCTGATGTTGTTTATCACGCTGTATGGGCAAAGGGAACGGGAGTAAGTATTGACAACACGCTGATTGCTAAGTGGGATAAGCAAGCATTAACAGCAAGTACGGCTGTATATGCAAAAGATAAAGATGGAAACACTTTGGATGGAACAAGTGGCAGGGCTACGGTTACAATGACTTCAACTATTGATTTGAATAGTGATGGCATATATGGATATTATAAAAGTAGTATTAGTTCCTACCCAACAATAACTATATCTGGTTTGGACTTCAGTGGCTACTCTGGCGGAACAATTGTATTCTATGCCCGTGCATCAGCAGCAAGTGGTGGATTTACTGCTCAATACTCTACAAATAATGGCGTTAGTTATTCCGATTTAAGTTGGGAAGATGCTACGACAACAACTGAATACAGTTATATTATTCCTGTATCAAATTCCACTACTAATGTTAAAATATCGTATACTAAAAATACCGGTAACTTCTATTTCGGAACAGTCAGAGTTTATGGCGATACAGATACGGATTATGATTTCACGGAGTTGACGAGCTCCAACACAAGCGGTTGGAGTGGCGCTGATTGGGATGGCTATTACTTAATTTCAGCTTACTATTCAAGCGAGTCAAAAAATGTAGTATTGCGAAGTGATGTGATGGAGGGATTGTATGGATTTTCCGATGTGACTCCAAGTACAGGTGTGATTACCACAGATGATTTGGGAGAAATCTTTAAAGTGACATACAACTCCAGCACAAACAAATACGCGATACAGAGTGTGGCGACACAAGACTATCTTACGACAACGGGAGGTGGTGTTAATAGTAAGGCATACTACTTGTTGTCCACTTCCCCCACGGAGAATAACGCAATTGCATATAATGATATTACACAGGTTGTTTCTTCCGACACTTATTATATAAGGTGGAATAGTGATCGTTTTGGCTCATATAAGAACCAAACGAGTCCGACGCTTTATAAGATATTTGATTCATATACTGAGTTCCGAATTACGTGTTGCGACAAGACGGTGACGATTGGAACGCCATCGAAGACGGGAAGCGGAACGGTAACGTTCGCGAGTGGAGGAGATGCTTATGCGGCAGGCGACGAAGTGGAGACCTGCGCAGGAGTAACGACGATTACAGCAACCGTAACTCCCACGAACGGATACCAATGTACGGTATTGAGTTTCTCAAGAAGCGACAGTGAGGATTTGACTCCGGATCCGGCGATTAGTGTTCCGTTCACGGGAGCGCAGGATTACGACTTGCCGTTCGAGCAGAATGCAGACGGTGTGACACTCAATACGACGGTTACGTTTGTAGCATTGATTGACCACTACATCGACAACATGCATTACAACACGACACAAAACAAGTCGGGTAACTACGGTACAGCGCCGACGCTGAGCGATGAGAGTAAGGGCGAACAATGTACAGGTTTACACTACAAGTTCGTCGGATGGATTCCGGAAACGGATATGAACATGACAACCGGTGTCCCGACCACAACAGCGAATATGGTGGCCGGCGGTGCAACGGGCAAATATGCGACGGGTACTAACTATTACGCCATCTGGGCGGAAGAAGAATGATATTCATTCTAATGTTTAAAGTTTAATGTTTAATGTTTAAAGATTTAGAGATTATGAAAACGAATATCATTGCAAATAATACAGTAATCAATACGATTATGAATAAGTATATGAAATACATCTGCGCATTCTTATTAGTAATAGGAACAAGCGCGCACGCGTGGGCGACCAGTTGTACCCTAAAAATCTGGGATAAGTCAGCCGGAGCTTATAGAGACTGGATGGTGATTGATGAGGGTTATGAGTTTGAAAATGAGTGTAATTATCCCATGGCTAACGGCTCCATTTGTCTTACGGCATGGACTCCGTCAGAATACTCAGGAACTTACCCTAGTAGCGATTATTATTATTACCACAATGAAGAATATGGTACACGAGGAAAGCCGACTACCTTATATGCTGTATATAATTATGGGGGCACATATACGAGTACTCCTAATGTGCAAGTAGATTTTAACGACTGTACCACGCGTACACTAACTTTTGCCAGCGCAACAGTAAATAAAACATACGGAAATAGCGCCGGAAAGTATCAGAGTTATACATTGTCAGCAGGAGCAGGTACGGAGACTTGGGAGAGTGGTGATGAATCTGTAGCGACTGTTAATAATTCCGGTACGGTAACTATCGTCGGAGCAGGTTCGACAACGATTACAGCGAAAAAAGCTGCGAGTGGTGATTACTGTGCAGTAGAAGGATCGTACACGCTAAATGTAGCAGCTATAGCTCCGACGGTGAATAATACACATTTGACACAAGGTACATTGACATCCACCAGTGTCGCGTATTCAGGTGGTCAAGTAAGTAATAAAGGAGGTGCCGCGATTACTCGTTATGGTTATGTAATCGGAACTTCGTCTTCTGTTGAATTTGGTACAGCTACAAAGAAGACATATACAAACTTGGATGTAACTCTCAATGCAGATTTTGCATCTAAGATAGTAACGGGACTCACCCCAAACACCACATATTATATTCGCCCGTTTGCTTATAACGGTACGGCATATGGCTATGGAACAGCTGTTTCCTTCAGCACATTGCAGCGTTATACCATCACTTATAACAACAATGGAGGTGAAGGTACGATCAGCGATCAGTACAAAGACCATGGTGTATCCGCGACACTGAATGCCGGAACGAACTTCAGCAAGACCGGTTATACATTGAGTCGTTGGGATTCCAATTCCAGTGGAACAGGTACATCTTACGACTTGAGCGGTAGTTATACAGGCAATGCAGATTTGAATCTATTTGCTGTATGGACTCCGAATCCTTATACGATTACGCTGAACAACCAGAGCGCGACGAGTGCCGGTTCAACGAGTATATCTGTAACGTACAATGCGAATACCAATTTAACAGGAACCCCGGCGATTACTGTTCCGACCAAGACAGGTTACACGTTCGGCGGATACTACACAGGTATCGGCGGAGAGGGTAATCAGATTATTGCGGCAAACGGTAACGTGAATGCCAGCGTAGATGGCTTTACAGACGGCAGCAAGAGGTGGATCTATGCAAATGACATTGAACTCTATGCAAAATGGACGGCAAACACGATAAGCATAACATTAAGTAAGAATGGTGTTACCGGTAGTGACGGTTCGGCAAGTGTCAAATACGATGCTACAGCCTTGGAGAGCGGAAGAACGGATGCCACGAACAGCAATGCCAGCTATCATCTCGTGGGCTATTACGCAGAGGAAGGTACAACGACGAAGGTGCTGGAGTCTAACGGAGCATTTGCTGCAAGTACAGTTTCGGGTTATATTACCGATGGTAAATGGAGCCGCACAACTGATCCGACAACTTTGTATGCTAAATGGGCTATGACGACCTATACCGTGACATTCAACATGCACGATCATGGTGAGGCAATCGCTGCTCAAGAAGTGGAGTCCGGCAGTAAAGTGGCTGTTCCGGCAGAACCAGAGGTGGGAGATGCAGTTGGTGGATGGCGATTCTTAGGATGGTTTACCGATAATGGTGCTGGAAGTGCTACGAATACGAATTTCGATTTTGCTAACACAACCATTACGGCACACACTACCATCCATGCCAAATGGGAAGAGATTTCGTATAGCACAGCATACAAAGGTTGGTGCGAACCGGATATTACTATTTCGGGTGACATCCACTTAACATCCGTAAATGGCATTGCAGTATATGCGACATCGACGACGAATAACCTGATTCGTATTCAAAGTCTTGATTTGGCTGGTGTGAACAAGCTGGAGATCAAGTATCTGGATGCAGATGATGGCGACGCTGAAGTGGACAAAGGAAGTAGTGTGTTCCGTTTCTGCAATGATGGTAGTGTGAACTATAATGTAGCGGACGGAAGTCAGATCGATGTATCTGCATCGAATACGTATGATCAGACATTCTCTATCAGTTACACGCCTACGGCTTACAACGTGACGAATCACTACAAGTTGCAGATTACGATGAAGCACGGTACGAATGTGCTGAAGACCGTGACGCATGATCTGTATGGTCGTTCGTTGCCGGAAGAGTTTGTGGTGGCTTCTAAGTTTGGAGGTGAATGGTACGCATTGCCGAACACGTTAGAGGCAACTGAGGTCGCTTCAAGAGCTGTTGCCGGTGTGAAGATCACTGTTGACAATACTACGACCCCGACGGCTGCCACTTATGCTCCGGACATTACCGTATATCAAGGCGAAGGTCGTTATGCCGCTAACTCTAACCGTTACGGTGTTCGTCTAACTGACGGTACGAACCACTTGCAAGTATCAACCACCGGTTCAAATAACAAGATGTGGCTATCATCAACAGGAAGTGCAGCCTGCCAAGATTGGTGGCTTAGTAGTACGAACTTCGGTGCATATAGTGTAACGATTCCGTCCAACACCGGCAATGAAACGAAGAAGATTGGTATGGATGGCGGAAACATCGGTTACTATGCAAGTCCAACTGCTCCTTCTGGACAAATTTACTTCCTGCCAATTACAAATAAGTTGGTGGACAACGATGCTATCGTAACTGAATGGGGACAGAAGAGCGTGATCCTGGATGTAGATGCACAAACGGCAAGCGGAGCACAAGCACGCATCGGTTCCGGAGCCGCAGAAAAGGGTTCATTCGGACAGACAAGGACATCTGTGGCCGGAAGTGCAACTAAATATAACTACACAGTAAGCTTTAGCACAACCGATTTCTCGGAGCACAAGGGAGAACTACTCTATATTGACTGGCTGGATAATGAGGATAATGTTATCAGCACAAGTGCGATAACTATTCCGTGGATTATCGCAGAGAATACTACAATGAGCAGTATCTCAACCGTTCAGAACTATTGGAAAGATTGGGAGATACATGTACTGCCAGGAAATACCTTCACAGCCGATGGCGGAAATGGCTTCGCAAGCAATACTGCAAAGATTAGGACTCTGGAGATTTATCCGGGGGCAACAGTTAATGTAACAAGTGGTATCTTGGATGTAACTCAGGATTTGGTACTGCGTAATGGTTGGACACGTGCGAACGGAAAGAGTTACGATGTGGCACGGTTGTATATCCCGACCGTCTCAACTCTCAAGACTAACCATGTATATGCGGATTGGTATATTGACTTCGATCAGTATTATCCGGTGGCAGTACCTTGGAGTGTAACAACCAGTGGTATGAGTTACAAGAACAGCAACAGTGCCGCGAGTGCAGGTGTTAAGATGCGTTACTACGATGGCGCAAGCCGTGCAGATAATGGTCAGACAGGAGTTGGTTCCGGTGCTAACTGGAAAGCATTTAACGATGGTGTAAGTCCTGTATATCCTGCGACATTGACACCAGGTGTTGGTTATGCGATGACGGCTCGTCGTCCGACAGGAAAGGCGTTCTCTATCATCCGTATGCCGCTGACCATTCCTTCTGCAAGTTGGACGACAAGCGGTGAACAAGGCTACGTTAGCTCGACCCACAAAGATGAGGTGAGTGTTATTGCACACGGAGTTGGAGAAGACAAACCGGCATATACTTTAGGTTGGAACTTCATTGCGAACCCGTATATGTCCATCTATCAAGGACCGATTACGCACAGCGAAGGCAGCGACTACGATGTTGAATATGTCAATATTCCGGATTTGGAATTCAAGAACTATGGACAATATCCGGTTGGTGCCCTTGGTAGAAAATTATTACCTTCGAGCGGTTTCTTCATCCAAGCGGCTGCTACCGGAACATTGACCTTCGGTACAACGAACCGCAAAGCTTCTGCTCCGAGCTTCATCAAGGAAGAAACGACTCCTGTTGCTTCTAAACAGAAAGCGTATATCGTGCTGAATAATGAAGATGCAGATGATATGATGGGTCTAATTGTCAGTGAGAGATATACTGAAGCATATGAGATCAATGCCGACCTTGAGAAGCTGTTGGGTGACGGTAACGACCTGAAGACTTACATGCGTTACGGAGACATGAATATGGCTTATGTGGCTATCAACTCCGTATTGGCTCAAGAATGGATCCCGGTAACTATTCAATTGCCTGAAGGCGGAGCGTACACATTCTCATTGCACGAGGCAAGCGTAGTGGATGAGTTGGAAGGTGTATATCTGATTGACTATGCAGCGGGCAACGTCGTTACGAATCTATTAGACAACAGTTATTCGTTCGGTTCTGCTCCGGGTATTATCTCAGGACGTTTCGCAATCAATGCAATTGTTGGCGAACGTCAGACACCGACCGATATTGATGTTATCAATAGTGGAGGTGATCTCAACTCCGATAAGCCGGTTAAGTTCCTATACCGAGACAAGGTATATATCTACCACCGCGGAATCATCTATGATGCGACGGGCAAACGTGTGCGTGAGATTAATAAATGATTTCAATTGGTAATTTGTAATTGGTAATTTTAAAAGAATTAGAGATTATGAGAAACGAAGTTAATCGTGCCCATAAGGCTAAGACAACATTGAGATATTTATTGATCATGATTGGTCTGGTAAGCGTGCTGAGCGTTAGTGCTCAGACGCTTGCCCAGCAACCCGAAGCAAGAATGCAGTCCACCTCTATCATGGCGCCATGCGGTAGTGCGCTGCCGCAGGCTGCCGTGACAGGTGCAGTAACGACCTATTCTACCAACAGAGCAGCAAAAGTTGGGCCAAGACGTGCTGGAGAAAATGATGGCTTTGACGAAGGGGATCCAAGTGATGAGCCTGCTACAGGAAATCCGGGAGAGCCTAATCCGCTTGGCGATGCAATGTGGCCGTTGATGCTGCTCGCGTGTGTATACGTACTATTTAGATTTAGAGTGCGTATGCGCAAGCGCGCGTGAATAAGATGTAGTTTATCGAAAAATAATATAATTGAAGAAATGAAGAAAATTTTTACTTTCGTTGCATTGGCATTGTTCAGTGTAATGAGTTGGGCGACAGTGAACATCACCGTCAACCCGAATGTGATTGATTTCGGAACCGTCAACCTGAACGCAAACGGAGAGGCAGAGAGCGATTGGGCTTCTGCTACGCTAACTTGGTCAGGACTGCAGCCCTATTGCAGTGTATTTGTAGATACACTGAATGCTCCGGATCCGGGAGCGTGCGAGTTCAGTATCTCATCGACAGAGGGAGGCGACTTCTGGTATGGCGGAGACGAATGGAATGAACCGGCTGATCCTACCGTATGGGTGATGTTCTATGCTATTGCCCCGGGTGAATACTCCGTCCGCTATAGCTTCTACAGCTATGAGGATGAGGACTGGGAGGTAAAGAGCCAGGGTACAGAGCTGCTGGTGAAAGTGAAAGTGCAAGCACTGGGAACAGACGTGGAGAACGTACAAGGCGACAAGGTGCAATGTACAAAGGCACTACGCAACGGCAGAGTGCTCATTCGCCGCAACGGAGAGACATACTTTATCACCGGCGAAAGAGTTAATGATTAACGAATTAACGTTGAGCGAATTAGCGAATTAACGTTTAACGATTAGGGTTTTGCAAATAAAAGAGAGAAACGCCTTGCGGGGCGTTTCTCTTGTGTTATCGGGCGCGTTGCGGGGAAATTATATAATGAAGAAAAAAACCTAAATAACGTTTAGCGATTAGCGTTTAGCGAGTGAAGGAGTTAACGTTTAACGAGTTAACGTTTAGGGTTGGGGGCAATGAGGAGCGGAGTATGGTGTAAAGTGTTGATAAAAATATGCTAATTCGGAATTGAACTCCGAAATTGCATAATTTTTTCTTTGAAAAATTTGGCAGTTTCAAATAAATGTTGTACCTTTGCAGCGAATTTCAATTCCAATACTATGGCGACTAATAATGTATATATCCCCCGTCAAATGGAGGCACTATTGAAAGAAGCTGCGAAATATTTTTCGGTGCTATCCGTTACTGGTCCACGTCAATCCGGCAAATCAACTATACTTAAACATCTCTTTCCTGAGTATAAGCAGTATAGTATGAAGGATCTACACGTGCGTAGTTTTGCAGAGAATGACCCGGTGGCATTTCTTAATCAACATCCGGAGGGAATGTTCATTGACGAAGTACAGAAGGTACCTATGCTATTGGACTACATACAAGGTATCGTAGATAATCATCCGGAGCGCAAATTCTTACTAACCGGAAGCAGCAACCTGGAGTTACTAAAGGGTCTGACCGAATCATTGCCCGGTCGTGCAGGCGTATACGAGTTATTACCTATGTCTATAGAGGAGACACAAGGGGGCGCTAAAGACGCGAATCAGCAGATGTATGATGGCTTATATCCAGCTGTTTGCGCGAATAAGAATATCGCACGCTTATTTTACCCGAGTTATGTAAAGACCTATTTGGAGAAAGATGTGCGCGACTTGTTGAAGATAAAAGACCAGATGCAATTCATGAAGTTCATGAAACTCTGCGCCGCAAGAATAGGTTCGTTATTTAACGCGACAGAGATAGGGGCCGAGGTGGGGGTTGATGGTAAGACAATCAATCATTGGCTGTCTGTATTGCAAGCCTCGTACCTGGTAACATTGTTGCCACCATATTATGAGAACATATCCAAGCGGATAGTTAAGACACCAAAATTATACTTCAATGATCCGGGTTTGGCCTGCTATTTATTAGACATCGAGTCTCCGCGGCAATTGGAGTTAGACAAGATGCGCGGCGCGATATTTGAGAACATGATAGTGATGGAGTGCATCAAACACCGCACTAACCAAGGCAAAGAAGGAAATGTATTCTTCTATCGGGATAGTAATCAAAATGAGGTGGATATCCTCGTAAAGGAGGAAGGACAATTATACGCCATAGAGGTTAAGTCGGCCATGACCTATCAAGCTACCTTTGAGAAGACATTACGCAAACTGCCCGAATGGACAGGAACTTCGATAGCCCGTAGAGCAGTAGTGTATGCCGGAGATTTTGAAAACACATCGGGAGATATCTGGCTGCTCAACTACCAGCATATAGCGCAGTTGTGGAATTGAGCAATGAAACGTAGTAACGTTTAACGAATTAGAGTTTGGCTCGGAGGAGTAAATGCAAGTCGGTGCGGGTTCGGGGACGGTCGTGAGAGGTGGCCCAGGATTTGGCGTAGAGGGTTTCAGAGAAGCGGAAATAAAGCGCCAGCTGCGAGATGATCTGCCAGCGCAGACAGACGTACGCACGGCCGCCAAGGCCATAGACGGCGGGGATAGAGAAGGCATAGAGGACGTCGTTCTCGTAGCAATAGATGCGGTTGTCCCAATTACGAGCGTCGAAGCCTTGCAGACGAAGCCGCAAGGATATTGGTAATTGGTGATTGCTCATTGGTGATTGAAAATCATATGCCAAATCTTGCATCAGACTGATGCCGTAATTTTGAACATAATTAGCATCGGCTGTCGTGCGCAAAGAGAGCGGCCCTGACTGCCAATGGAAAGTGAGGCGAGCGGAGTAGGTAGATACATCCCCTTTCTTGCGGGCACGAGCACGAAAAGTAAGGTTCCATTGGTGATTGGTAATTGGTAATTGATGCCCCTTCCGTCTAGGGTTTCCCCGTTTGACGGGGACACCGTCAGGTGATGGATGATTGGTGTACTGCACTTCTCCGAGCGCATCATAACCCCAAGACGGCGCATAGGTGATGCCATATTTGCGGCCCGGAAAATAGAACATGTCGGCGTAGCCGCGCACCTGCCAGTTGGCGAAACGGGTGAGCAGAAAGCCGAGGTAACCACCGGCCTCGTTGCCCAGGCGTGAGGTCTCGGAGAAGGCGTAGCCCAGGGCATTGTCGAAATACGGCGAATAGTAGCGGCCGAGGGCGGTGAGGGCGAGTCCTTGGGTGGGATAGAAACGGCTGCCGACGATGGCGCCGATGCCCCATTTTTCATTGGTGATGGGTAATTGCTTATTGGTGCCCCTTCCGTCTAAGGTTTCCCCGTTTGACGGGGACACCGTCAGGTTATTGGTGCCCCTTCCGTCTAAGGTTTCCCCGTTTGACGGGGACACCGTCAGCTCATCGGTGATTGCTGATTGATGATTTTGTGAGGTCGCGACTTCTCCGAAGAGGTCGAACCAGCCGTGGTTGTAGCGGACAGAGGCACCGAGGACGGCCTGGCGGCGTCCGCGGAAATAGTGCGCATTATAGGCCGCGTTCTGGTAGGGATGGATAGAATCGGACCAGAGGTTCTCGATGGCCGTCAACTCGACCTGCATCTGCTTGTGGCGCAGGGTGATGTTGGCGCCCAGGAGATGATGGCGGATGGAGTCGTTGGCACGGCGCAGCGAATAGAGGACACTGACGTCAAGCCGCGTATGGGCCGAGAACGAATGGCGGTAGGTGGCACCTATGCCGTGCAGCCCCTCGCCATCGACAGAGGAATAGTAACGCAGTCCGCGACGATCGAGTCCGACACCGTTGACATAGGCTATCTTACCGAAATGGCGGACGGGCGCAAGGACGAGTCCATGGCCGAAGGAGGCTTGGAAATTGCCGGCTACGATGGTATGGAAAGGTCCGATGTCGTTGAGCTGGATCCACGCGCCGTATTGCAGGTCGCGTGCCTCGCCACCGGCAGGTCGGCGCAGCTGGAGACCGAACTGCACACGCCGCTGGTAATCAAAGCGATAGCGCGTCTGGATATACATGGGATCGGTGCCCTCGAAATCCTCCAGATTGCGCGCATCGGTGCGAAGGATGAGTTCGTGCTTGGCATTGCGAAAGACGTCACGCGCAAGCAGTTTTGTTGTTTCGTCATGACGTGATTTCGTTATTACGACGAAAGGTAATAAATCCCGAATCTCATAGTCGGAGAGAGAAGGGATGAGCCGCAGTTCGTAGAGGCTGTCCATGGGATGGCGATAGACGTAGGAAAGGATGTCGTCGATCTGTTGCGGCGAGAGGAAAGGCAGCTGCGCAAGGTCTTCTTCGGTGGCGGTGTTGAGGTCGATAGGCGACTCATGGAGGGCGTAGAGTTCTGTCTGCAGTTGCTCGAAATCCACATCATCGGTCTCGGTGGCGGCGTTGTAGATGTCGAGGATGATGTCATCCATCGTGTAGTTGGATGTTGAAGGTTGAATGTTGAATGGCGTTTCAGCCGCAACAGTTATCCCCAATAATAATCCTCCTATGAGCAGAAATAACCTTTCCATGCTGCAAAAGTACAAAAAATCTTGCATATGTGCAAAAAAAGTTAACAAATATTTTGAGTAACTTCGGCACGCCCCTGGCTCCTAAAAGTCTGGTCGGCGCGACGCTCCCCGCTGCGCTCTCCATTCGAAGCCAAAAGTTAATTGGCTTCTCCACCCTCCGAAATTACGTTCGCACGCTTGTGCGAACCACAAGCTTTACCCGAAAAAAACTCACTTATGCAAGCATAGATGATTTTTTCGAGTGAAATCTTGTCTGTTCCAAAAATTTGTAGTAACTTTGCAGCGGAAATGATGGACAAAAAGAAGATATACCATATTATCGAATGGATCGTAGCGTTGGCCGCGTGCGGTTGGCTGGTGTGGCAGTTGGCGACGTACGACGACTATCCGGCGCTATGGACGAGTCTGCGCGGAATGGGATGGGCGCAGTGGTTGGCCTTGGCGGCCTGCGTGGCGCTGATGCCGGTGAACATGGCACTGGAGGCGTGGAGGTGGATGACCTTGATGAATTCACAATTCACAATTCACAATTCACAATTCTCTTCCCTAAAGGGGAACGATCATTTAATTCACTATCTTTCTTTTCGAGAGGCACAGCGGCAGGTCTATTACAGCAAGTTAGCAGGATTGATAACCCCCTGGAAATTAGGGGAATACCCCGCGCGAGCGGTGTTGATGAGCCATCAGCCGTCAGTCGTCAGAAATCAGAAATCATTGTGGTCTCGCGTCCTCTCGATGGGGGCAGTGGGGAGTGCGACGATGACGACGGCTATCATCGCAAGCGGATTGGTAGCGATGGCAACGGATTTTAGATTTAAGATTTTAGATTGGAGATTTTATCTTATTACCCTCGCTATTCTTCTGGTTCTTCTCGGGCTTGCGCTATATTTCGCGCCGAGGTTGCTGAGAAGATGGGCGGAAGTGAGTCACCGGTTGGTGATGATCAGTCTGGGGCAGAGCCTGTTGCGGCTGCTATGCTGGTGCGTGCAGTTGGGGTTGGTGCTGTGGGCACTCGGAGCCGTCAGCCATCAGCCATCAGCCATCAGCCTTTTCTTTATCTATTATCTGCTAGTGACGGTGACACCGAATGTGCCGATAGCCGAAGCGGGTGTACGCGGAGCGTGGGCGATGTGGCTGTTCGGTACGCCAACCGCCGCTCTGGCGGGCGTGTTGCTCTGGGCGATCAACACCCTGTTGCCGTGTCTGTGGGGAATGCGGATCGTGGTCAGCGCACCGCCAGCAGGTCGGCCAGACAAAGAGCCGTCATAGCCTCAACAACCGGTACGGCGCGGACGGCGACGCAGGCATCGTGGCGACCGATAAGGGATTGGTGATTGGTGCCCTTTCCGTCTAGGAGGTCTATGGTCGGAACAACGTTCCCCACTGTTCCTTCCGTTCGAAGTGCCAAGTCAAGGCACTTCTCCATCCCGTTTGACGGGGACACCGTCAGGTGATTTGCGATGGATTCCATCGCTTTTTTTGTGGTCGGTGTGGGCTTGAAGACACAGCGGAAGAAGAGTTCGGTGCCATCGCTGATGCCTCCGGCTATGCCGCCGGAGATGGCATTGATGGCGCTGCCGGGCTGTGTGACGCCGCCGAAGCCCGTACCGTATTCAAATCCCTTGCAAGCATTGATGCTCATGATGGCGAAGGCCAGTTCGGCCTGCAGCTTATGGAAGATAGGTTCGCCCGTGCCTACGGGCAGGCCGCTGACGGTGCAGGCGATGATGCCTCCGATGGAGTCTCCCTCGTGTTGATACCTCGTGATTGTCTCGATGAATTTAGCCGGATCGGTCTCAGCGCCCACCTGTACCAGTTCGGCCCGAATAGTGATGCCCCGGGCGGCCAGTGACTGACGGGCGATACAACCGGCTACGACACGTGCGGCCGTCTCGCGGGCAGAGGCACGACCGCCTCCGCGCCAGTCGCGGATACCGTATTTCTGCTGATAGGTGCGATCGGCGTGTCCGACGCGGAAGTTATGTTTGAGCCACTCGTAGTCTTCCGGTCGTGCATCGCGGTTGCGGATGAGAAACGCGATAGGTGTGCCAAGGGTCACGAGATGACCATTGGTGATTACACCGCTGAGCCACTCGACTTCATCCGGTTCGTGCTTGGCACGCGGCGAAGCACCGGAAAGATGGGTGACGGTTCGTCCGGCACGACGATCGAGTTCGGAACGGATCAGATCGAGGTCGATCGTAAGGCCGGCAGGTACGCCGTCGAGCACACCGCCTATGGCGGCTCCGTGCGACTCGCCGAAGCTGGTGAAGGTCCAATTTTGGCCGAATGTATTCATCGTAAAGACTAAATTTTTGTGCAAAAATAACATTTTTTTTGCATATATCAAAATTATTTAGTAATTTTGTAGCGAATTTTGGTAAAATATGTTTACAGCGATGAAAAAAGTAGTTTTTTTGATAGTAAGTCTGCTGGTGGGCGTGACCGCATATGCGCAGCAGTTGCCCGACTCGCATTTTGAGAATTGGTCGGATAAATTCAAGGATGATCCGCAGCTGAAAGACTGGCACGGAAGCAATGTGAACCAAGTGGGATCGAAGTTCACCTTTATGTTCCGCAAAGAAGGTCGCACGGGTTACTGCGCCTATGTGGCAGACCGCGCCATCGGTATTCCGAAACTGAAACTGGGTGCCACGGGTCCGGGTTACATGACACTGGGTTGGCCCTGGCAGTACCTGAAGGGTCTGAATATCAGCGGTGCAACAGCGGGAACGGAAGGCGGTATAGCCTGGAAATGGCGTCCGGACACGATGGCCGTATGGGTGAAGCGCGTTGGAAAGGACACCGACAAGGAGGATTTCCACCTGCTCTACTATGCATGGTCGGGAACCGCCAAGGGTAACGAATATAAGAACAAGAAAGGCGAATGCACGTACACCGAGCGCGAGAACGAAGAGAGCGACATCCGTCAGGCGACGGACGGGAATGAGTGCACGACGACCCAGCACGTGAAGCAGATAGCAGAGGGCTGGTACCGTGCGCGTGCCAAATACAACGAGTGGACGCAGATCAAGGTGCCGATCTACTATATGAACGACGGTACGCCGACGATGTGCAACGTGATCTTCTCGGCCGGTAACTATCCTGCCTTCCGTGCCAATGACGGCCTGTACGACGGCAACGGACTGTATGTGGATGACGTGGAGCTGATCTACTCGTCGCGCATCGACAAGTTGACCATCAACGGCAAGGAGTGGAAGGCGTTTGACAGCAACAGCGAGAAGGTGCAGGTGTGCAAGCTATCAGACCTAAGCCTTCAGCCTTCGGATATGATCAAGATAGACGGCTACCGCGGTATCGGTTCGCTGAAGAACATCAAAGGCAAGGTGGCACGCTTCAAGGGCAGAAAGCTGGGCAGCAAGGAGATGACGGTGGAGCCGGGCGAAGTGAACGGCAAGCCGTGGGTGATCACCGTAAAGGCTGAGGACGGTTCGTCGACACACACATACAAGATCAAGGTGGAACGTTGAGCGTTGAGCGTTTAGCGTTTAGAGTTTAGGGATTAGAAGTGAAGATAGATTTTACGATAGCAGAGTGGATTTGGCTTGGGGCGTTGCTCGGAGTGGTGCTGGTGCAGATCTACTGGTACGGCCGTTATATGGCCGCACCGGCACGTCGGTTGCGCAAGGAGCGCAAGGCGAAGCGTCAAGAAGAGCCGAACGCAGCGGTTGAGTTGCCCGGCGTGAGTGTGATACTCTGTGCACACAACGAGAGTGAGAACCTGCGTCATTACCTGCAGGCGCTGCTGACGCAGGACTGGCCGAAATATGAGGTGATCGTGGTGGATGACGGTTCGCAAGACAGCACGCGCGAGGTGATTGAGTCGTACGCCGTGCAAGATCCGCGGCTACGTTTCACGTTCGTGCCGGCCGATGCACGAGTAGGTTCGACCAAGAAACTAGGTCTGACGCTGGGTGCGAAAGCGGCGCAATACGACTACCTGCTGCTGACAGACGCCGACTGTGTGCCGGAGAGCAAGGAGTGGATACGCAGTATGGTGAGCGGATTTGATGTACAAAGTGACAATGGACAAAGTGGAACGGAAATCGTGCTGGGCTACGGTGCATACTTTGCAGAAAAGGGTGAGATCAACCGCCTGGTGCGCTACGATACACTGTTCAACGGCTTGCATTATCTGGGTGCCGCACTATGCGGCCATCCGTATATGGGAGTAGGCAGAAACCTGGCATACAGGAAGAGTCTCTTCTTCCGCAGCGGCGGTTTCACCCGTCAGATGACGAGTCGTTCGGGTGACGACGACCTCTTTGTCAACCACGTGGCGACGAAGCAGAACACCGCGGTGGTGATGCGACCGGAGAGTTACACATGGTCGTTGAGCAAGCGAACCTTGAAAGAATGGTGGCAGCAGAAACGGCGTCATCTGTCGGTTTCGCCGCAATACAAGACAAGTACGAAGGTGCGTCTGATGCTGGAGCCGCTGACGCGTGGACTGATGTATGCGATGGTCTTGATAACGGTTATCGGTTATCGGTTATCGGTTATCGGACTGATTGCACTGGGACTATTCCTGCTAAGATGGATCGTGCAGACAGCGGTGCTGAACGTGTCGGCGCGACGGATGGGACAGAAGCGGTTTGGCATGCTGACGATATTGCGCTACGACATCACATTGCCGCTGGTGAACCTATGGATGCTGATTGTGCCGAGAAGGCAGTCGAAATGGAAATAACCGGCCTGCGGGCGGAATTTTAAAATTCACAATTTACAATTCAAAATGCACAATTAAAGATTTAAGAATATGGAACAGAAAGAACTGAAGATTAACATTGCTCCGGACAAGGCGCAGGGTGTGTTTGCCAACCTGGCACTGATTGCCCACACGCCGACGGAGTTTGTACTGGATTTTGCACAACTGATGCCCGGCATTCAGCAGGCGAACGTGGTGAGCCGCATCGTGGTGACGCCCGATCAGGCAAAGAAACTGCTGGGTGCGTTGCAGAACAATATCGGTCAGTATGAGAAGAAATTCGGTACGATCGAGCCGGTAGGCGGTCCGATGCCCGGATCGACTATTCCTTTGACTTTTCCGGGAGGCGAAGCCTAGTCGCGTTCGGCACCCACGGGCACAGACTGCCGCGTAGCGGCATTAAAGTCCTCGGGGCCTCCGCTCTCCCCGCTGCGAACAGCCGAAAGGCTTGGTTCACATCGGGGCCCCCATAGAATAAAGATAATTGGAAAATCAACCATAACACAGTATTAACCTTATTCCCTCTTTGAACTAGGAGGCGTTCCCGAACTCGGGACGCAAACCAATGCAGTGTTTGCGGACCGAAGAGTGGGAACATCCGAGTACTTACTACCAAAACGGAATTTTGGTACATGTACGAGGATAGTTTACACGACATGAAACATTTTCCTGCTTCGCAGTTAATCATCAATGGTGATGGTTCTGCATTCCATCTGCATCTGAAACCCGAGTTCTTGGCCGACAAGATCATTCTGGTGGGTGACCAGGACCGCGTAAACATCGTCGCTTCGTTCTTCGACGAAGGCAGCATAGAGTGCGACGTACAGAGTCGTGAGTTCCACACCATCACCGGTAAATACAAAGGCAAACGTATCTCTTGTATCTCGACGGGTATCGGTACGGACAACTGCGACATCGTGATGAACGAGATCGACTCGTTGGCAAACATCGACTATAACACCCGCGAGGAGAAGGCAGAGAAGCGTCAGCTGGAGATCATCCGCATCGGTACGTGTGGCGGTATGCAAGAGGACATCCCTCTGGGTACGTTCCTCGTTAGCCAGAAGTCGATCGGTTTTGACGGCGTGCTGGCATTCTATCACGACCGTGACAAGATCGCTGACCTGGGCTTTGAGAAAGCACTGGTGGACTTCATCGGTTATCCGAAGAAAGCAGCTGTGCCGTACGTGGTGGCTGCCAATCCGGAGCTGGTGGACCGTATTGCCAAGGACGACATGATGCGCGGTTGCACCATCGCTGCCAACGGTTTCTACGGTCCGCAAGGACGTAACCTGCGTGTGGACATCGCCGTACCGGATATCAACGAGAAGATCTCGGCATTCCGTTATGAGGGTCAGCGTATCACCAACTATGAGATGGAAGGCTCGTGTATAGCCGGTCTGGCACTGCATATGGGTCATAAGGCGATGACTGTCTGCTGCGTGATCGCACAACGTAAGGTGGAGGCCGCCAACACGGACTATAAACCGCGTGTGAAAGAGTTGATCAAGACAGTTCTGGAGCGTTTCTAATCGGCCACAGGCCATTAGCAGTTAGCTTATGAAAAAATGGATTATTTTATTGGCAGCCGTAGGATTCTTCTGCGGCTGTCAAAATAAAGAGCAAACATTCCAATATACGGTGGATAAGTTTTATGACCTGGAGATACTCCGCTACGACGTGCCGGAGTTTGACCAATTGACGCTGCAGCAGAAGCAACTGGTGTACTGCCTGAGTGAGGCGGCGCTGTGGGGACGCGACATCCTCTTCGACCAGAACGGACGCTACAACCTGCGTATAAGACGCGCTCTGGAAACGCTCTATGTACAAAGGGACAAGGTACAATGTACTGAGGAAGAGTTTGCGGCTTTTGAACGCTACCTGAAGCGCGTATGGTTCTCCAACGGCATCCACCATCACTACAGTGAGGACAAGTTTCTGCCGGAGTTCACGCAGGACTGGTTTGTAGCAGCGTGTGAGCAAGCCGGAGTGAAATACGACGAGGAGATCCTGCCCGTGATGTTCGATCCGACGGTGATGACCAAGCGGATGACGGCGCAGGCGGGTGTGGACCTGGTGGCCGGTTCGGCCGGTAACTACTACGGCAAGGGTGTGACACAAGCTGAGGCTGAGGCCTGGTATGCTGCGCATAAGGACAATAGTCCCGAACCGCTGTGGATCGGTCTGAACTCGCAGCTCGTCAAAGGCGAGAACGGCGAGATAGAAGAGCGCGTGTATAAGGTAGGTGGCCTGTATGGCGCGGCGTTGGAGAAGATAGTGTACTGGTTGAACGAGGCACTGCAATACGCCGAGAACGACCAGCAGCGCGAGGTGATCAAGCTGATGATCGAATTTAACGAGACCGGCGACCTGAAGACCTTCAATGAGTACTGCATCGCGTGGGTGAAAGATCTGGAGAGCCGCGTGGATTACGTGAACGGCTTCACCGAGACCTATTCCGACCCGCTCGGCATCACCGGTACGTGGGAGTCGATGGTCAACTTCAAAGACCTGAAGGCCACCAAGCGTACGGAACTGATCTCGGACAACGCGCAGTGGTTTGAAGACCACTCGACGACCGACAAGAAATACAAGAAAGAGGAGGTGAAGGGTGTGAGTGCCAAAGTGATCACGGCAGCTATGCTGGCCGGCGACTGCTATCCCGCTACGCCTATCGGCATCAACCTGCCGAACGCCAACTGGATCCGCAAGGAGTACGGTTCGAAATCGGTGACCATCGACAACCTGATGCATGCCTACAACGAGGCCGCGAAGGGTAATGGCTTCAACGAGGAGTTCATGATAGACGATGAGATACGCCACATCTACGAGCAGTACGGAGCGTTGTGCGGTGATCTGCACACCGATCTGCACGAGTGCGTGGGGCATGGCAGCGGCAAGCTGATGCCCGGTGTGACCAAGGATGCCCTCAAGGAGCATGCTTCGACCATCGAAGAAGCGCGTGCCGACCTCTTCGGACTCTATTATCTCGCTGACGAGAAACTGGTGGAACTGGGTCTGCTGCCGAATATGGAGGCATACAAGGCAGGTTATTACCAGCAGATGATGAACGGCGCGATGACGCAGTTGGTGCGCATCGAGCCGGGTAAGGACGTGGAGGAAGCGCATATGCGCAACCGTCAGCTGATTGCCAACTGGGTGCTGGAACACGCCACCAACGGGGAGGTGGAGATCATTGAGCGAGAAGGTAAACACTATCTGCGCATCAATGATTACGAGGGTCTGCGCCGTCTGTATGGCGAGCTGCTGGCAGAGATACAACGCATCACTTCGGAGGGCGACTATGCTGCGGCCAAGGAGATGGTGGAGACCTATGCGGTGAAGGTGGATCCCGATCTGCACAAGGAAGTGCTGGCGCGTTATGAGAAACTGCATCTGGCTCCGTATAAGGGTTTTGTGAATCCGGTATATACGGCCGTGAGAGATGCAGAGGGCAAGATCACTGACGTGAAGCTGGACTTCACAGAAGGATACGTAGAGCAACATCTGCGCTATAGCCGCGACTACAGTGCGCTGCCTTCGGTCAACTGAAAGGTGAATAACTGAAAGGTGAAAGGAATAACCCTTCCTATATCCAAATCTATAGCTAACAGAATACTGTTGCTACAGGCGATCAATGGCGACGAGCTTATGCCCGTCGCCGTTGGTATGCCCGATGATGTGATCGTGCTGCATGACGCCTTGGAGGCCATCAGGGATTTCAGCCGTCAGCCATCCGCATTCAGGAAGCAGCATCCGCTGACGCTCCAGCTGAAGAACTGCGGGACGGCATTGCGCTTCTTAACTGTCCATCTGGAGCAGCGTTATCCGGGTGAGCCGATCAGGCTGACGGGCGATGCGCGTCTGATGGAGCGCAAAGGGGCTCCGACCAGTCAAACCGCTTCGGCGCTGCTGATGCACGGAGTGGAGGTGACGGATGAGTCGCCTTATGTAGCGATGACGCGACGCGTGATAGCCAACTATCCGAACGTGCCGATGGAGCGTGACTGGAGTGCGGCCGCGTTCTGGTACGAATATGTGGCGCTACATGGAGGACAGTTGTTGCTCGAGGGCCTGAAGGAGGAGAGTATCCAGGGCGATCGGGTGGTGGCTGACATATACGCGAGGTATTTCGGAGTTGAGACGAAGTTCGTGCCTGAAGGAGCTAAAATCACCCATCACCCATCACCAATCACCAATAAATCTATTTCTATAGATTTCACCAATTGTCCGGACCTATATCCGGTGATCGCGCTGACGTGCGAGAAATTAGGCATAGGATTAGCAGCCACAGGCACGGAGCGGCTGAGATATAAAGAATCGGACCGCTTAGAGGCGGTAAGGACGCATGAGGTGCGGAATGATCATCGGATGGCGATGGCACTGATGGCGGCCGATTATACGGTGAGCGAAAAGGAACAAGCATGCATCGCGAAGAGTTACCCCCAATTTGCAGATGAGCTATCAGCCGTCAGCCGTCAGCCTTCAGCCATAGCCCATATCACGCCGATCAGGGGAGTGAATGATGACAACCAGGGCAAGAAGCATGCACTGAGCAAACTGATACATGCGGCAGAGGCGGAATATGTGTGGATGCATGATGATGATGTCGCATGGCCTTCGGCCAGCCTTCAGCCATCAGTTCTCAGCCTTCAGCCATTCGATCTAATCATCCTTCCGCTACGGATGGAGAGCGTAAGCGAACGACCTTCTATATTGGAGAAATTGCAGATAGCGGAGTACGCGGCTATACAGGAGTTGACGATGCGGACGGCCAAAAAGGGTCAGGCTGTGATGTGTTCGGGTGCGAACCTGATAGTGAGAAGAGCGGCGTGGCTGGCTTGTGAGCATGAGTTGCATCCGGAGATTCCCAGCGGCGATGACATGTTTCTGCTGGAGGCGATGAAGCGGCGTGGGATGAAGGTGGGTGTACTGGACGAGCCGGAATTTACGGCTGTGGTCCGTCCTGAGACGAGTTGGCGAGCATTCTGGCGTCAGCGGATGCGCTGGGCTGGCAAGGCGCCCAACTATACGGATAGCGATATTCGTCGCTGCGGCGCATGGACGATAGCTGCGAATATGCTGCAGCTGCTCTGTCCGCCGGTGCTGCTCATTAAGTTTCCCTACGAATATGCATTGATTCGCAAAAGAGAGCCACGCACCGAGTGGTACGTGGCCCTGTTGCTGGAATTGGTTTATCCCATCTATCTACTGATCTGCCTTATCGGCGGAGTGATACGAAAAAAGGAGTGGTGATCCACTCCTTTTTTTCTTGGTCTCACGCGCGGGTGCGTTTTCTATAGATGACGTATGCGTACGCGAGCGTGAGCAGCGCCATCACCGGCCAGGCTACATCTCCGATGGGATCGGGGAATGGGCCATGGGGGTCGAACTCTACGCGGCGGCGATCAGGCGCAGCTGCCGGTTCGGATGTGACGGTAGATGCCATCGAGGTGGCGCTACTTGCTCCTACAGCCGTGACGGCGTTCATGGCGGTCAGATAGATCGCCCCGGTGTAGGTGGCGTTGATGCCACGTTGGCCTGCTGAACTGCTGCTACCGCCACTTGCGGCAGCACCTCCGCCACCACCGCCGATATGATGCACGGAGGCATTGCTCAGCTGATAGATATGCATGGAGGTAGTACTCATCGGCGATGAGGGCAGCAGCTCCTTGGGCGTGAAAGAATAGGATAATCCACGGCGGTCACGCTGCATGCCGGTGTAGATGGTCGTCGCAGTAGGCGCCGGCGCATGTACAGGGGCAATGCTTACGAGGCTTTCCAGTGATGCGTCTTTCACAAACGGCGGTTTATGCAGGATATAATAGGCAGAGTAGATAGACAAAGCCAATATACCAATGAGGCCTATGCAGATACACGTGAGGCGGATCTTACGAAGCTTGATTTGAGTCTCAGTCATGGTAGTGTTCCTTTCGAATTAGAGATTCAACATCGGTTTGCCTGTCATATCGTAGATCACGCCGCCACGCAGGATATATACGTGGCCGTTGATAAGCAGCTTGCGTGGCGTCTGACCGTCTGCGCCTGCAGACGGATCGAAGATGTCTGTAGGTGTCTGCGGTTGCTTACGTTCCACGCGTACGGAGAGGATGAAGCGAGTGGTATTGTTTTCACGGTTAGTGGTGAACTCGTACGGTTCGCTCATCAGGTCGTACCACTGGTTGGTCGTCTTGTCGAGCAGCATGACAGCCTTCACCTCCTCACGTCCGTAGCGATCGTTGTAGGCGATGGTATAGGAGCCACTGCCGGCAGCGAAGAAGTTCAACGGAATACCGGCAAGTGCGCTGGAGTCAGGCAGGGCATTGAACGCCATCTCACCCTCGTTGTTGCGGCTGGCCAGAACAGGACGGGTGTAGTAGTTGTAGTACGCACCGCGCATCTTGGTCATATCGCGCATCATGTCGTAGTCGTCAGTGAAGCGGTTAGACATGAGTACGGTGGTCTTATCGGTCTCGCCTTGCGGGTTCGTTAAGTCAATCTGACACCAAACGGGGTGGGTATCTTCTACCTCTTCATATTCCGCCGGACGGCGACGGACAATAGACGAACGTTGAACGCGGCCCGCATCGAAAGCAATACCTTGCGGGTCAGCAGGATTGTTGGTCAATCCGCCATCGATCTGCACAAAGTAGGACGTGAACGGTTGCAGCGGGTAATCCTCCATGGTCACTTGCTCGTAATAGTCCCATCCGTTGTTGATAGGAATAGCAATATAGTAGACTCCATCGCCGTTGTCTGTCCACGAGCCATCCCAAGTCGGCACGTCATGTTCCGGACTATGGTCTTCAATCAGCATACCTGTGCGGAGTGGTGTCGTGAGATCTGACTGATATGGCATCAAATACGGCGCACCGACAAGGTTCCATCCCTTATGGTTGGAGCCGAGGGTCGGTTGGTCGCAACCATAGCCATAGACGGATTCAACAAACTTATTGTCATTCTCTTGGGTGATGACGTCATTCGACATCGGGAAGCGGAACTCACGTTTCACCTTACCGGTGCCCGGAAGAGCGAAGATGTAACCCAAACCCTTCTTGAGCGTAGCATCCGGAGCAACCATTTCCCAGGTCTGGTCGTTCTTTGTTGCTGCACGTTTCTCTCCGTCGTACCACTTGAGCAGGTAGTCGGTGCCCAGTACAGGGATCGCTGTCTCTTCGGGGTTGGCGAAGCGGATGTCTGCTACGTTGACATCGTACGGCAGTGAGATAAAGTGCCAGTTGGTCGGGTCAATGCGCAGGTCGAAGAAAGTCTGCTTCGGAGCCGGTTCCGTCTTCTTTGCACGTTGTGCATCATCGGCTTCTGCCTCATGACGAGGAGCAGGCGATGCAGCGGCGGGAGCTTTGTAGGTAAGTGTACCTTGTATGTTCGCCGTAGCAATCTCATCCTCCTGACGGCGGAGTGCCAGCGACTTAATAGTGTATTCGGTTCCGGAAGGAACAATCAGTTGTCCACCCGGATAAACCTTCACGTTGCCTACTTCCGGAACATCCTTTGGATCAGCGTCCAGACCCTTGGTAAGCGAAGCGGCTCCGAGCACCACTACATCACAGTCTTTACAACGCTCTACTGAGTAAGAGTAAGATGGATCTCCTGTGCCTTTATCAATTACCAATTCACTGAAGAGCGGATCGTTGGTATCCACATCGCCGACTACTACAATCGGTACTTGTTGCGCAGCTTCGGTCAGCACCTCATCGCCCAACTTCAACTGGAAGCGCAACTTCAAGCAAGCATATTGACGCATGTCGTCAATAGGAATGGTGTATTCCTTGGTATCAGGATCGCTTGTGAAATTATCCAATGTCTGTCCCGGGTCAATATTGCTCCAATCAATGTAATACTGGTTGTAGTCCATGTTGGCAATATCCTGATAGGAGTTGCAGGTGGGTTTCGCATCACTAGAAACTCCGGCTGCAGTTCTATTGTCAGCTGTCATACATACGGAGCGTCCGTACCATTCGGATTTAAAGGAGTCGTGGTTTGTGAAGGTCACAAATGTAGTACCTGTGGTCTCATTCATCAATACAGCGGAGTCTCCGGAAGTTACTCGCTTGTCGCGGAAGAAGATACAACGGGCAGTAGTGAGCGGGATTTCTTCAGCTGCCAGGTTGATGCCAAAGAGGCCGAGTAAGTCAATAGAGTCTTGTGTGGTAACAGGTGTATTGCTCGAAGCCTCGTAGAAGGCATCAAAGGCGGGATCGCTTGGGCTCTTCCCATTATCCATATTTCTTACGGTACCGGCCCATCCTTTTTCATTATCGGCAGTTAGACAATTCTTCGTGGTTGCAGCAGCGCCTGTTGAACCGATAATGTCTATCAAGTCAGTATTCTTGTAGAGCATAATAGGATCATTACCATTGAATCCAATTCTCTTGAAAGTACCACCATCACATTCTACCCAACGAGGATTGGATGTAGCGGAAGAACTGTTAGTTACTTTGTCATCTAAGAAGGCATCTGAGCAGTCTACAAGATCACCTGTGCCACCCTGACGGGTAAAGAAGATAATTTCTTGTCCGGCTGCAATGGAACCCAAACTTGACAAGTCTAGCGTTACGTCATTAGTGGGTGCCCAAGTATCTCCTGCACCCCTCATTTTGATAAAGATGGAGTATCCTGATAATGGAATTTCGTTTTTCGTACCATTGAAGATAGAGAGCAACTTCATATCTCCAGCACCTTCGAAGTACTTGGCGAAGAAGAGTTCGGTAGCTTCACCACCGCCGGTGATGGAGCCGTGCTCCTCCTGTCCGTCAATGACGATAACAGGGTTGATATCACCCTTGTCGATGAAGAGTACGACACTGTCTTCTTTCCACTCAACGATATCGATGATCGGACCGGTGGTCTTGAACGTGCCGGTAACGGCGCAGTCGGTGTCATCGCCCGGAGTCAACTTGTACCAATAGTCGGTGGATTCGGCTAGGCCGGTGAAGACGTAAGGCGACGAGGAAGCGGTGGCCGAGAGAACCGGGGTTCCGGTCATCTCGCTGCTCGTCCATAGGTCGATATGCATTTGGGTGGTGTTGCTGACCCACGAGAAGGTGGCATCCACGCGGCGCGGACTTACAACGATTTCTCCCGGTTGGCTGGAACAGCCTGCGCGAACGATGAAGAAGACAGTCTCCTCTTTGTACATACCGAACTTAGTACCATAGGCAAGTCGGCGACCCTCCGCATATTCGGCATTACACGGACTTTCTACAAAATAGTGAACTCCATCTGTGGTCTTTAGATCCCACTCGTAGTTATCGCCATTCGATTCGGCCAAAGCAGCATAGTTCTGGATATTCACTTTTGTTGCGCCTGTCGCTTTATTGCCCCAAAGGCACTTATTGTTATTTCCGACGAGCCTTACCAAATGACCATTTTCCGCGTAACGACTGCTTGCCACAGGAGCCAAATTGTATATAAGCGTTGTGGGCGAAACCGATACTGTCGTCGGGGTGGTGGCATCGTTAGGACTGACCTCAACACCATCGTATTCGCCGGAACCGCTTGTCATGTTAGCCGGCAGGGCGTACCATTTATCGTTATTCTTGGTGATGAGCAAGAAGTCATCGGGTACGGAGCGGCCGCTGACGGTAATGGTGCGTGTCTTGTCGCCTGCGGAGAGAGTGATGTCGACATTTGCCTCAGCGGTGCTCTCTGCGGTCGGGGTGTATTCTACGGTCAGCGTAGTAGTCAGACCAGTTGTTCCAGCCGGCACAGCCGATTCGCCTAACGTCAGGTGGAAGTCGCTGTTATCGCAGGTTGCAGTCAGCGTAGTAGCGTCGTCGAAGTTCTTCGCCGATACATTGATCACGCGTTTAACGGTCTTGCCTTGTGCAGAGGTGATCCAACCAATGTTCTGTGCGGAGATGCCTGCACCGCAAGTGGTGGTATAGCCGGTATAAGTTGTTCCTCCACCGTAAGTGATGGATATGTCGTCTATGTAACGAATGGCTGTTGTATTGTAGCAATATAGACGTACATACAACTCAGTGTTTCCGGAAAAATCTTTACTTTTTTGAGTAAATGATCCATTAGAGAAAGATGACATCGCGTACGATTCTGCTTCTGTCCATACAGAACCATCAGTAGAAGTCTCTATTCGAACATAATAGTTGCTGTTTTTACTTGTACGTGCCAACTTGAAAGAGAAATTCGTTACCTTGACCTTGTTGTTGAAGGTAATATATGTTTCGTCGGTGTTGATTATACCTCCGTATGTTCCGGTAGCTTTAGCACTGGAACTTTTTGTAATATTAGCATCAATGGTCCAATTGGTATCATCATCAGCGTCTTCAAAACCATATGTTTCAGTGCTTGGAGTTCCACTTCCCGTACTCGCCTCCGCATATACTGCATAGTAGGTAACAGCGTGGGCTGGCATAGTGGCCGAAGTGACGTATGTAGGCTCAATATCTGTCTCTGCAACCGGATCGGCACTCCATCCGCGGAATACCTTACCGTCACAGCCGTCTGCCGTAGCAGGGAAGACGATGGACTCGCCTTCTTCATAGTAATCTTTTGTACTCTCATCGCCATTCATACTCCAAGTAACGGAATAGGTGGGATTAGGAGCAAAATTAGCAGTAATGGTAGAAGTGATATTATTCTCTTTGGTATATGTTACGGTGTAGTTGCCACTTCCGTCAGGACCGGTCACGGTGTTATATCCGCCGCTAGCGGTTACTCCTGTGCAGTAGTAGCCAGAGGCCGGAGTAATGCCGGAGACAGTCACAACAAAGTTAGATGTACAGTTATTGTGTTCGCCATCAGCTTTATCCAACGTGAAAGAACCGTTAGCAGGTGTGCCCTTCGTGAGCGTCACCTTGTTGGTACACTCTACGCATGAGGGTGCAGTGGTGTAGTACGTTGTTCCGCCTCCACCGGTAGAATAATTAATGACGATATTGTTGATACCAGGACCGTTTGTGGAAGAAGTTGTAGAACTGCTAAATACGAAAGAACCACTTCCGGTTAATCCGCTCACATTAATCGTTTTACTGACCATGCTAGTAGAACTTGCTGTCGCGCTACCGACATTTGTACTACCACTAGTCACATTAACGGTATTATAACCGCTACCTCCAAATGTTCGTGCAGTAAATGTAATGCTCGTAACTGTGCTTAAGTCTGAAATTTCTGGCGAAGTAATGCTAGCGCCACTGCATAATACCCAATATGAAGATCCTGCAGTGCCGGAAATAGTCCATCCTGAATGAGAACTATAGGAAGCCTCTAGTGTGGCCGGAGTGGAACTACCTCCTCCCCCCTCTGTTTTGCTGAAGACTGCGTAATAGTCTTGTGCACCGGAGACGGTGAAGTCAGTTACCCAAGTTTGAGCGGTGGTGTTATCTTCTGCCAAAGCAGCCGTCCACCAACCCACGAAGGTATAATCACCCGTACATGGTGTCGGGTCGGAAGGCTTAACGGCCGTTGCACCAGCAATGAGGTTTTGTGTTGCGCCTACTTGCACACCATTGTTGAAGAAGCGGATGGCGTAAGTGGGAAGAGCATTAAAGGTGACGTTGATAGTAGAAGTACCTGTAACGTCCTTGTCATAAGTGACGGTCTTGTTCTCTTGGTCAATCGTCACGCCAGAGGCGATACCTGTCTGGGTGATGGTGCCAAACTCGTAACCGGCATCGGGAGTGATGTCCGAAACATGGACTACCAAACCTCCAGCAGAACAGTTATTGTGTTCGCCATCAGCTTTATCCAACGTGAAAGAACCGTTAGCAGGTGTGCCCTTCGTGAGCGTCACCTTGTTGGTACACTCTACGCATGAGGGTGCAGTGGTGTAGTATGTTGTTCCGCCTCCACCGGTAGAATAATTAATGACGATATTGTTGATACCAGGACCGTTTGTGGAAGAAGTTGTAGAACTGCTAAATACGAAAGAACCACTTCCGGTTAATCCGCTCACATTAATCGTTTTACTGACCATGCTAGTAGAACTTGCTGTCGCGCTACCGACATTTGTACTACCACTAGTCACATTAACGGTATTATAACCGCTACCTCCAAATGTTCGTGCAGTAAATGTAATGCTCGTAACTGTGCTTAAGTCTGAAATTTCTGGCGAAGTAATGCTAGCGCCACTGCATAATACCCAATATGAAGATCCTGCAGTGCCGGAAATAGTCCATCCTGAATGAGAACTATAGGAAGCCTCTAGTGTGGCTGGAGTAGAACTACCTCCGCCGCCTTCGGTTTTGCTGAAGACAGCATAGTAGTCTTGTGCACCGCTGACGGTGAAGTCAGTAACCCAAGTTTGTGCAGTAGTGTTATCTTCTGCCAAAGCAGCCGTCCACCAACCCACGAAGGTATAATCGCCCGTACATGGTGTCGGGTCGGAAGGCTTAACAGCTGTCGCACCAGCAATGAGGTTTTGTGTTGTGCCTACTTGCACGCCATTGTTGAAGAAGCGGATGGCAAATGTGGGGGCAGCGGTGATGTCGATGGTGTAAGTGGCCGTTCTAGTTACTTCACCTTCAGTGTAGCTTACGGTAACTGTTTTGCCATTACCCACAACGTTCATGTCCGGTGCAGTTACCTCTGTTGGACTAACGGTTCTAGAAACACAATCGCTATAATTGGCAGTTACCACAATTCCTTCTGACGAGAACGCCGAGCCTTGCGTGAAAGAGGTGGTGGCTCCTGAAGCATTGACAGTAATACCGGTTAAAGTACAATTAGAGCATGTCAGCGAGTAATCGGAGTAGGTTGTACCTCCGCCTGTAGAATAATTGATGACAATATTATTAATACCAGGACCATTAGTGGATGATGTTGTAGAACTGCTAAATACGAAGGAACCACTTCCGGTTAATCCGCTCACATTAATCGTTTTACTGACCATGCTAGTAGAACCTGCTGTCGCGCTTCCGACAGGTGTACTACCTGTGGTCACATTAACTGTATTATAACTGCCACCACCATATGTTCTGGCAGTGAATGTAATACTGGTGACTGTACTCAAATCAGAAATCGTAGGAGAAGTAATGCTAGCACCATCTTTCAATACCCAATATGAGGTTCCTCCAGTACCGGATATAGACCATCCTTCATGAGAACTATAGGATGCCTCTAATGTGGCAGGCGTAGGAGTTCCGCTTCCGCTGGCTGTTGCATATACGGCGTAGTAGGTAATATCAGCGGTGACGGTCTTGGTGCCGGCTTCGGTGAAGAGGTCGGCTGGGGCAGAGCCAGAAACAGTGCTTTGCGCGGTCCAGCCGACAAACTTCTTACCACCGGAACCAGAGCAGTCGGATGGAGTAGAGGGCAGCACCAGTGTCGCACCGTCTACGAAGTTGACAGGTGTAGTAACGCCATTGACGCTCCATGTTACGGTGTGTATGGCTTTGGCCTCTGCCATAATAACGATATCATCTGTGAGGCTGGCGATAGAGAAGGTGTTGGTGGCAGGAGTGTAGGTGAAATCTGTGCCATATATGAGCGCTACACCGCCCATTTCTACCGTCCAGCACGAAGCGTCAGCCAAGGTGTAACCACTAGCCGGCGTGATAATAACTGATAGCGGATCGTTGATGTCCACCTCGCCATCAGCCGGAGCGGTGCAATGCTCGGTTAAGAATTCATAGGAAGATTTGGTTTTTACAACGCCGCCATTGTATTTGAAAGTAATGACGCCTGCACTTTCGGTAATCTCCGTCAGGGCACAACCGGTAGCCGGAGTCCAACTTGTTACATTGCTGGTGCCGGGGAATGGCGTAGCACAGTTGCCGGTTGAAGGATCGTTGGTTGTGTACGGCGTATAAGGACGAGTGAGGCTATTGGCCGTAACAACAGTATATCCGACCGTTGAATTGTTCGGTACGTTGCTGCTCCAATTGCTTGAGTTATACGTCACTTCCCATGCTACCATACCATGACCAGGGAGGTATTCGTCCCATCCGCTCTTCTGGCGGTTCTCGATATACCAAACGCGATCAGAAGCGGTTGCTCCCTTTAAGGTTGTTCCGCCTGTAATCTGATATGCGCTACCGTAGGTGGTGGTTAACGTACAGTTTTTCTTTTCGTCTTTGGCAAGGAGTGTTGGAGTGGACCAACCGAAGAAATACTTATCGTGCGGAGTGTAATTGGGCGGAGTACGACCATCATTGTTGTAACTTCCGTAGTCCATAATATGCCACGATCCGGGTGTGTATTTTTTATTATAGTTGCTGGCTGTTTTGCTTGTTACATAATAGTCAGGCAATCCCAATACGTGTCCGAACTCATGGGCGATGGTACCAATGGCACATCGTGTGGTCGTACCACCTCTCAACTCGCCGGAAAAGGCAAAATTGTTGATATAAAGTCCATCGAATTTACTTTGTTCTTGAGTATAGGAGCAGTTGTTGTAGTAGCGAGCACTGGCCAGCGTCCAGTTCATAGGCCATAGAGCGTCATCTTCATCTGAGTCTGCCTCTCCTTCACCGGCATAGATTACATATACGAAATCTACGTAGGTGTCACCATCGTTGTTATATGATGTAAAGTCAACGCCGGAAGCATCGGCTTTTTGGCAAGCTTCTACAATCACATCGCCGGGCAATACATCATCACCGCTTGCGTCATTGGCTCCGTAGTGTGCGCGGTTGTAGTCTAAATTAAAAGGACCCACTACATCAAAATCGGGTACATAGGCACCATTGGACTGCGCCTTGAAGAACTCACGCACCGAACCTGTTGCATTGTCGTAAGTGTAATTCGTCGAATTCATCAAATCTGACATAGCAGACTGCGTGTTTGCAGCGCGGAAAGTGACATCCGTGAAATTCACTAGGATGACCAATCCACGTGGCGCAAGGTTAATGCCACCTACTTTAGCTGGTTTTCCCGGTTCGTTCTGGTTGTATCGACGCGAGGCCTGTTTGCGTTTCTGCACAGCGCTCTGTGTGGCAGGTTGGGCTTGTACTCGCCACCAGCCTTCTGCATCTTTAGCTACTTGTTGGCCGGCTTCGTTCTCCCAATAATGGAAGAACTCGTCACCCATTTGGCGGACGGTGATGGTAGTGCCGTCGGGTTGAGTCTTGGTCTGCCAGCCGCGATAGGCGGGAACGGCATACGAATAGATAGTGACAGCCGTGAGGACCGTCATCAGACTTAAGGTTAAAAAACGTTTAAAAGTTGTCATGATATGTTGTGTTATAATTTTCGGTATTAGTTGGGCGAGGATTGGTACCCCTCGGAGGGGGTGCTATCTCGATAATGTCAGGTGAACGTCTGGTGACCGTCAGGTCAACGATATAGTGCACCGAATTCCCTCTTTTCCTATTATTTAGCATGCGTATACGAGTGCGTCGCACGCGCATGAATGCAAAATAGTGCGCAAATATACAACATTTTTTTTATATGAACAAAAAAAAGCGACAAAAAATTCATTTTGTCGCCATTTTGTCTATTTTACGCAGAATTACACCACGCCGCTGAAGCCCATGAAAGCCATTGCCAGGAGTCCGGCGGTGAGCAGTGCGATAGGCGTACCCTGCATCGCTTTGGGCACACGATTCATCGCCAACTGCTCGCGCAGACCTGCGAAGAGGACGAGTGCCAGACCGAAACCGAGGGCGGTGGCCAGTGCGAAGAGTGTACCGGTCAGCATGCCGTGCTCGGCACCCATCGGCAGCTTCTCCGTACCGTTAGCCACGAGGATAGCTACACCGAGGATACAGCAGTTGGTGGTGATGAGCGGCAGGAAGACACCCAGCGCCTGGTAGAGCGACGGGCTGATCTTCTTCAGTATGATCTCAATCATCTGCACAAGGGCGGCGATGATGAGGATGAAGAGAATGGTCTGGAGGAACTCAAGTCCCCAGGCAACAAGCAACATCTGCAGCAAATAGGTGACTACCGTGGCCAGTACGAGCACAAACGTCACAGCGGCACTCATGCCCAGCGCGGTGTCGATCTTCTTACTTACACCCAGGAACGGGCAGATACCCAAGAACTGGCTCAGAACGATATTATTGACGAATATCGCCGAGATAAATATCAGAAAGTATACCATAATTATTTAATATTGCTAATTGGTGATTGGTGATTGGTCATTGGTTACTTTTTCTGGAGTTTGTTGGCCAGAGCCATGAGGTAAGCCAGACAGATGAAGGCACCCGGTGCGAGGACGAAGATGAGGGCTGCGAAATGGTCGCTGAAGATAGGCAGACCGAACACAGCACCCGTACCCAGCAGTTCGCGAATAGCACCGAGGATAGTCAGGGCCAGCGTGAAGCCGAGACCCATACCGATACCGTCGAGAGCACTCAGTCCGACGCTGTTCTTAGCCGCAAACGCCTCGGCACGACCCAGCACGATACAGTTAACCACGATCAGCGGGATAAACAAGCCCAGCACGTCGTAGATAGCGGGCAGGTAGGCCTGCATCACCAGTTGTACCATCGTCACGAACGTAGCGATGACGACGATGAAAGCAGGAATACGTACCTTGTCGGGGATGAGGTTTTTCAGGAGCGAGATGACGACATTGGAGCAGATGAGCACGAACATCGTAGCCAGACCCATCGACATACCATTGATGGCGCTGGTGGTGGTGGCCAGCGTAGGACACATACCGAGCACCAGTACAAAGGTCGGGTTCTCGCGGAGCAGACCGTTGGTCAGTGTTTTCATTCCGTTATTCATTGTTTGCCTCCATTTCTTTGCCCTCTTGGGCACGATTATTCTGCTCTGCAGAATTTTCTTCTACTACTTCTTGGTGAACTTGTTGGCTGGCACCCGTGTGCGCCTCTACATCATCGTGGAGTGCGGCATAGGCTTTGTTGATAGCCAATAGGAAGGCGCGACTGGAGATAGTAGCGGCCGTGATGGCATCTACGTCGCCGCCGTCTTTGCTGACACGGAGTTTACCGTTGGCGGTGCGACCCAGTATGTTCTGACCAGGCTTGTCGGCGTTCTTAAACCACTCGACGATATGATCGCCCAGACCCGGGGTCTCCTGGTGCTCGAGGATCTCGTAGTTGATGATCTTCTCATCGGCATCAAAACCTACGATGAGCTTGATCGGACCACCGAAACCGTTGGCCTCTGATTCTACGGCTGCACCGACATACTCACCGTCTTTCATGGCGTTGTATACGGTCAGGCCGTCCACCTCTTCTATCTCGTCAATCACAGCACCTTCCGGCAACACAGCCAGGATAGCCGCCTGCTGTTTCTGCGTTTTCTGTGCCTCGATGGTCTTGAGCGTGAGGATATACACGCCGGCCAGCGCGCCTGCCGCCACCACCGATATGATGACCAGGCTCAGCACCATATTCTTGAATGAACTCTCTAACTTATTCATAATTAAGAATCAAAAATTAAGAATTACGAATTATTTTTTCTTCTCGCCGAAACGTTGCGGGCGGAAACGGTTGAGCAACGGCACGCAGGCGTTCATGATCAGGATAGCGAACGACATACCTTCCGGATAGGCACCCCAGGTACGGATCACCATCATCAGCAGACCGATGCCTACGCCGAAGATGATCTTACCCCAAGCAGTCATCGGGCTGGTCACGTAGTCGGTAGCCATGAAGAACGCACCGAGCATCAGACCACCGCTGAGCAGCTGATAGCCGATGAACGTGTGCGGGGCCATTCCGGCCGGTGTGGCGATCCATGCGAAGAGAGCCACGGTGGCGATGATCGATACGGGTATATGCCATGTGATGACGCGGGTGCAGATCAGGAACACGCCTCCGATGATGAGTGCCAGTGCAGCTACTTCACCCAGCGAACCGCCCATCACTCCGAACAGTGCATCGCGCAGCGATGGCAGATGATCTACAAGGTGAGTGTCACCCGTCTTCATGATCTGCTTGAGGAAATAGAGCGGGGTAGCGCCTGTCTCTGCGTCCACATATGAGGTCTCGAAGCCCTTGGGCAACGGCCAGGTAGTCATCTGGGCAGGGAAGGAGATGAGCAGGAACACACGGCCGACAAGGGCAGGGTTGAATAGGTTCTGTCCTAGACCGCCGAAGGTCATCTTACCTACGCCGATGGCCACGATGGCGCCGATGACGACGATCCACCAGTCGATGCTCGACGGCAGGTTGAAGGCCAGCAGCAGACCCGTCAGTACGGCCGACAGGTCACCGATCGACTGACGCTGCTCCTTGAGCATAAAACGGCTGATGAGCCATTCGGTCAGTACACAGGCGGCTACCGCGATAGCGGCTGTGATGAGTGCTCCGCAGCCAAACTCGATCACCGACACAATGTATGCCGGCATCAAGGCGAGAATGACCAGAGCCATATTCCGGCGGACGCTGTCGCCACTATGGACGTGCGGGGCCGGAGAAGTAATAAAATGTGCCATTTTATCTATGATTTATGATTGCAAATTGATGATTTATTTTTTCTCAGCGGCTTTGGCTGCGGCGCGTTCGCGCAGGATAGCACCCACTTTGGCTTTGCCGGGACGGATGCCGTCGAGCAACGGACGATGGGCTGGACAGGTGAAGACGCAGCAACCGCAGTCGATGCAGTCCATCACGTCGTGCTTCTCCATCTCATCCCAGCGCTCCAGTTCGTAGAGGCGATGGAGCAGGTAGGGCTCCAGCCCCATCGGGCATGCCTGAACGCACTTGCCGCAACGGATACAGTTCTCCGGTTCGTGGCGCTGGCACTCGGCTTCGTCGAGGAAGAGCAGTCCGCTCAGACGTTTGTTGGCGGGCATGCCTTCGGTGTGATCCATCGCACGACCCATCATCGGACCGCCGCCGATGACCTTGCCTGTATGGTTGGGCACTCCGCCAGCCAGGGCGATCACTTCGTCGATAGGTGTACCGAAGCGCACGAGGTAGTTGCCCGGACGCTGTACGTTCTTACCCGTCACGGTCATGACGCGACTGATGAGCGGTTTGTTCTTCTGCACTGCCTCATAGACAGCGAAGAGTGTAGCTACGTTGTCCACCACGGCACCCACCTCGATTGGCAGTGCACCGGAGGGCACCTGACGGCCGATGCAGGCATCAATCAGCTGTTTCTCACCGCCCTGCGGATACTTGAGCTGGAGCGGCATCACCTCGATACCCAATTGGGCATTGGCCAGACGCGTCATGTGTTCGATGGCGTCGCGTTTGTTGTTCTCTATGCCGATGATGGCGCGATCAACACCCAGTGCTTTCTTCAGTATCTGGATACCGATGATCAGTTCTTCGCCATGCTCCATCATCAACTGATGGTCGCAGGTCAGGTACGGTTCGCACTCCACGCCGTTGACGATGAGCACTTCGGCTTTCTTGCCCGGCGGGGGCAGCAACTTGACATGTGTGGGGAAACAGGCACCACCCAGACCCACGATGCCGGCTGCGGCGATCTTGTCGATGATCTGTTTCGGCTCGAGTGTACACTGGTGGATCAGGTTGGGCGAACGGTCAATCTCTGGCGACCATACATCACCCTCCACGTCGATGAAGATAGCAGGCACGGTGGCACCCCATGCATCGGTCATGTCGCCGATCTTGGTGACTGTACCACTGACGGGCGAGGCGATATTGGCGCTCACAAACCCACCGGCTTTAGCCAGCTGTTCGCCCACTTTCACTTTCGCACCCACCTCTACTACCGCTTGCGCCGGCGCACCGATATGTTGCACCAGCGGGATGATGGCCTGCTTGGGCAGCGGACACTCCGTGATAGCCTGGTGAGCGGAGAATTGTTTGTTGTCGTGCGGATGAACTCCGCCTATATGGAATGTTTTCATTCGAAATTAAGAATTATGAATTAAAAATCACGAATTGATAGGTCGAAGCGCCAGCGGGAACATGGCTCGCGGTGTGGCGAGTGCTTTGATCTTGGCTGCAATCACCGGATCAAATCCTTTCTTGCCGTCGCCTTCTGCCGCCGGAGCTGCTTCTTCAGCCGCCGCAGGACTCAGCACCTTGAGTACATCGGTCATCGTGGGTTCTCCTCCCACCGGACATGCCAGTCCGTCAATGCCGTTGGCTTTGACGCAGGCTTCTGCAAACGCCCGGCATCCGGCAAAACCGCATCCACCGCAGTTGGCACCCGGCAGTACAGCCTGCACCAGGTCGATGCGGGGATCTTCCTCCACTTTGAAGTACTGGCTGATAGCATAGAGCAGTACGGCCGCCACGAACGCGGTAACACCCAGCACTCCCATTGAAATGAAAATAATGTTCATGTTATTTTTGATTTATGATTTTTGACTGATGATCTATAGCTTTCTGGCGGTGAAACTGAATTGCTTCTGCAGCCTGCTGCGGAACGCGCCGAGCACCAGATAATACAGGGCGATGGCGCAGAGCGACAGGGTGCCCACGATGGCTTCGCTCCAGTCGGTGGCGGCATCCAGCAGTGAGATGACGGCTATCATCACGACGAAGGGCAGAACATAGGCCAACAGGACGGCGCGCCAGGCCAGTCGTTCGTGTACCATCACTTCTACCCGGTCGCCCGGTTGCATCGCTTCGGCCATCTGCGCATCCACCATCCGCTGCTGACTCTCCGACGAGAGGCACATGCTCTGTGCCTTGCAAGCCTGGCAGGCACTGGTCTGCATGATAGCCACTCGCGCTATCGTGCCATCCGTGCTCAGCACTACTCCTTCGTGTCTAATCAGTTCGTCCATGACCATAAAAAGCGTGCAAAGGTACAAAAAGTTTTTTATATGTGCAAGCGCGCACGAACATTTATTGAAAAAAAATGTTTTTTTGTGGGAAAAAATATAAAATCTGAAATCCGAAATCTGAAATCTCAAATATTTGTTGTATCTTTGCACGCTAATTTGAGATATTATGCCCCGTCATTCAAGTAAATCAGGAAATAGTCTGGAGGATACCGCACGCGAAGAGCGTGCTATTCGTGAGGAAAAAGAGAGCCTGTGGGCGGCGACCCGACGTGTGTTGATGGATCGTCGTACGCAGACTATCATCGGATTGCTGCTGCTGGCTTTTGCCGTGCTGGCAGCGATCGCATATGTCAGTTATCTGTTCACCGGTACGGCTGATCAGTCGATCCTCGGCATGGATCGTGCCGATCGTATCAGCAATCGCGTGCAAGTGACGAATCTGCTGGGTCTGCCCGGTGCGGCGCTGGCGCAGTGGATGATCGACGGTACGTTCGGCTTTGTCAGTATCCTGCTGGCACTGATGATCGGCCTGTATGGTCTTCGTCTGATGCACGCGATGGAAGAGCTGCGTTGTATCCGTCTGCTCTGCGTCACCGTCTTCTGGGTGATCTGGGGCAGTACTGTGTTGGGTTTTGCCCAGCAGATGATCCATCTGGGTGTCTATCGTTGGGGTGGCGCTTTCGGTGCGAAAGCCGCTCTTTGGCTCACCAGCTACGTGCATGTGGTGGGTACGATAGCTATCCTGGCTGTGCTGCTGACCATTTTCCTGATCGTCACCGACCCGAAGTTCATCGACCGCTGCAAGGCTTTCGGTGCATGGTGCGCCGGCCTCTTCCATCGCAAGAAGAAAGAGCCGTCGCCTGTAACCGACGACCTGCAGCCGACGGATGCCGAAGGCACCGAAGTGGTGCTGGATATCCCTGTGGAGACAGACGATGAGCCTGCAAAAGAGGATGACGAAGTGACCTTCACCATCGAACCCATCGAGGAAGAACAGACTGACGGAGAGAACGCGGACGGAGAAGTGACGCTGACCATCGAAGAGCCCGTTCCGGTGGAGGAACCGGAAGAGGAGCCGCTGCCTGATGACGGTGGACCCGCAGACGGTACGCTGGCCGACCTGATGCAGAAAGAGGCGGCAGAGGAAGAGAAAGGCAAGGATGCCGAACTGGAGATAGAGGATGTGAAGGAAGATGAGATCTGGGACAAGGCACCCGAGACGATTCTGGAGAAACTCGGTCCGTACGATCCGCGTAAGGATCTGGAGTTCTATAAGTTCCCCGGTCTCGACCTGCTCAAGGTCTATGACAACGAGTCTGCACCCGTCATCAACGAGGAGGAACAGCGGGCTAACGGTGCACGCATCGTCACCACACTGCGCAACTATGGCATAGAAATTGATAGCATCAAGGCAACGGTGGGACCCACCGTGACGCTCTATGAAATAGTGCCGAAGGCCGGTGTGCGTGTGGCGAAGATCCAGGCGCTGGAGAATGATATCATGCTCTCGCTCTCGGCCACGGGTATACGTATCATCGCCCCGATGCCGGGTAAGGGAACCATCGGTATAGAGGTGCCCAACGAGAAACCGCAGACAGTCTCGATGCACTCCGTCATCGCCAGCAAGCGATTCCAGGAAGAGCAGAAGATGCGCCTGCCTATCGCCTACGGACGCACCATCACCAACGAGGTCTTCATGTTCGACCTCGCCAAGACGCCTCACCTGCTCGTGGCCGGTGCTACCGGTACGGGTAAGTCTGTCGCTATCAACGCCATCATCACCTCGTTGCTCTACAAGAAGCACCCGGCGGAACTCAAACTCGTCATGGTGGACCCGAAGATGGTGGAGTTTGCGCCCTACAAACCGCTGCTCAAGCATTTCCTGGCGGCGATGCCGGACACCGATCCCGACCAGGTGGTCATCACCGAATGCGATCGCGTGATCAACACGCTCAACTCGCTCGTGATAGAGATGGAGAACCGCTACAAGCTGCTGATGGATGCCGGCGTGCGCAATCTGGAGGACTACAACGACAAGTTCATCCATCGCCGCCTCAATCCGAACAAACAGGTGGCCGACGGACTGCACCATCAGTTCCTGCCTTATATCGTCATCATCATCGATGAGTACGGCGATTTCATCATGCAGGCCGGCAAGCAGGTGGAGACGCCTATCGCACGTATCACCCAGAAGGCCCGTGCCGTAGGTATGCATATGATCCTCGCCACCCAGCGTCCGTCCGTCAACATCGTGACGGGTGTGATCAAGGCCAATATCCCGACCCGCATCGCCCTGCGTACGCAGTCCGTCATCGACTCGCGCACTGTGCTCGATGCCAAGGGAGCCGAACAACTCATCGGCCGCGGTGACTCGCTCTATGCCGGCAACGCGTCCGTCACGCGTATCCAGTGTGCCTTCGTCGATACGCCCGAGGTGGATGCCATCGTCGGACACATCCAAAAACAACAGAAGTTCCGCGAACCGTATCAGCTGCCTGAGTATGTAGGTGAAGGTGGCGAAGGAGAGGCTCTCGCACCGGGCAGCGTGGATATGAAGCGCCTCGACCCGATGTTCGCCGACGTGGCACGTTACGTAGTAACGAAGCAGGAAGGCTCTACCTCGCGTCTGCAGCGCGCCTTCGAGATTGGCTACAACCGTGCCGGCAAACTCAGCGACCAACTGGAGGCCGCCGGCATCGTAGGCCCGAACAAAGGACCGAAGGGCCGCGACGTACTTATCACCGACCTCGACCAACTCGACAAGTTGCTGGAAGAGCTGGGCGTCAAGTAAAAATGAGAGTGCCATGAGGCAACTACGAGAGTACATCGAGACAATATCGTATCCCACCATACCCTATATATACTATGTATATATCCCGTGATTTTAGAAAACGATGTTTCTACTCATTCTAACTATATTAAGTTCGTTCCTCTCCAACCTGGAGACGAAGACCATGCAGTCGGACTTCACCATCACGGTGAGCGAAGAGGTCAATGCCCCGATGAACTATCCGGGTACGATCACGATGCATGGACAGCTGTTCCGCCTGACGATGTTCGGTCTGGAGGCTGCCTACGACGGCAAGACGCTCTATACCTACAATGCCGACGTGGACGAACTCACGCTCTCCAATCCCACCGAGCAAGAACTGCGTGAGGCCAATCCGTTCCTCTACGCCCAGGCCCTCGTGCCGGTATGCAACGTCACCGAACGGACGATGAACGACGGCAAGCAGACGCTGATCACCCTCACGCCCAAGGACCAGAGCATCGGTATCAACCGTTTCACGCTCCGCGTGCGTACGGCCGACCTGATGCCTCTGCAGGTGGAGATCAAGGAGGGGAAGAAATCGACGGTGCTGAAGATGAAAGAGCCGAAATATGTTGCGCCACAAAACGAATACGTACTCAAGCCGGATAAGAATACATATATCAATGATATGCGCTTCTAAATCCTAAATTTGAAATCCTAAATTTGAAATCATAGATGAAAACCAAATGTTTGATCATAGGCAGCGGCCCTGCCGGTTATACTGCCGCTATATACGCTTCGCGTGCCAACCTCGAACCGGTACTCATCGAGGGTCCGCAACTGGGTGGACAGCTGATGACGACTACCGAGGTGGAGAACTTCCCAGGTTATCCCGAGGGCGTTGAACCCTTCCAGATGATGGACGACATGCGTCGCCAGGCCGAGCGTTTCGGTACGCAGTTCGTTTCCGGCATCGTGACGAAGGTGGATTTCTCCGTCAGCCCGAAGAAAGTGATTGTGGAGGATGAGCAGGAATACGAAGCCGACGCAGTCATCATCGCCACCGGTGCCAGTGCCCGCTATCTGGGCATTGAGTCCGAGCGCACCTATCGCGGCCGCGGCGTGTCGGCTTGTGCCACCTGCGACGGTTTCTTCTATCGCAAGAAGACGGTGGCCGTAGTGGGCGGTGGCGACACGGCCTGCGAGGAGGCCAACTACCTCAGCGGACTCTGCGAGAAGGTGTATATGATCGTGCGCAAACCCTATCTGCGTGCGTCGGAGATCATGCAGCAGCGCGTGCTGACCAATCCCAAGATAGAGGTGCTCTTCGAGCACAACACGCTGCAGCTGACCGGAGAAGGCAAGGTGCAGGGGGCGGACCTCATCTATCGCAAGGGTGAACCGGACGAGGAGATACGTCATATCGCTATCGACGGTTTCTTCCTGGCTATCGGTCATCATCCGAACACCGAACTCTTCAAGGATTATATAGCCCGCGACGCCGAAGGATTTATCATTACGCGTGACAATAGTACTCAATGCTATCAATCATCAATCACCAATGACCAATCACCAATCCTCCCCGGAGTCTTCGCCGCAGGCGATTGCGCCGACCCGCATTATCGTCAGGCGGTCGTAGCCGCCGGTAGTGGTGCGAAGGCTGCTATCGAGGCGGATAAATACATCAAGTCGCTATAAGTTATTCCTTCCGCAAATATTTGCCTTATTATCGCCGTAACCTGCGTTTGGCGTTTCCGGTCATGCTCACTCAGTTGGGTGCGGCCTTGGTCGGTTTGTTCGATTCGATCATGGTGGGCCATTATGGTACGGCCGATCTGGCGGCAGTCAGTTTCTCCAATGCCATCTTCTTCACCGTCATGGTGTTTGCCATGGGTGCACTGATGGCGATCACGCCGCTGGTGGGCTATGCCGTAGGTGCCAGAGAGGGGGAGGACCGCATCGCATCGCTGCTGGCGAACGGACTGGTCTTCTCGGCCATCGTCACGCTGGTTTCGATGCTGCTGCTGGTGCCTTGTTTGCCGTGCTTGCATCTGTTCGGACAAGAACCCGACGTGGTTGCTTGTGCGCGACCGTACTATCTGCTCATCATCCTATCTATCCTGCCGTTCCTCTTCTTCTGCCTCTGCAAGCAGTTTCTCGAGGGCCTGGGTAACACGATAGTGGCGATGATCATCACGGTGGTGTGTAATCTGCTGAATATCTTGCTCAACTGGGTCTTTGTCTTCGGTCACTGGGGATGCCCAGCCATGGGTGCAGAGGGGGCAGGGTGGGCCACGCTCATCGCCCGCACCCTGACAGCCGTCTGTTTTCTGGTGGTGCTACTCGTGCAACCACAGTGGCGCGTCTATCTTAGCCATATACGTCGGACGATGGTACGCCGGGCGGAGGTGATGCATTTCATCCGCTTGGGAACACCTATCGGCTTGCAGTCGTTTGTCGAGGCGTTTCTCTTCACCTCGTCGTTCATCATCATCGGTTGGATCAACAAGGAGGCACTGGCGGCGCATCATATCGCCAACCAGATGGCAGATCTCACCTTCATGCTCGCTCTGGGTATCGGTTCGGCAACGACGATACGCGTGTCGCATCAGTTAGGGCATAGCAACCTGCCGGCCGTGCGTATGGCCAGCCGTGCGTCTATCCATCTGTGCCTGCTGATGAACACCATCGGTGCGGGACTGATGATTAGTCTGCGCAACTATCTGCCGTATGTCTTTACCGATGATCCGGAGGTGGTTGCTATCGCCTCCACGCTCATCCTCATCGCCGGTCTCTTCCAGTACGCCGACGGACTGCAGTGCATCGGTGCGGCGATGCTGCGAGGCATCCAAGACGTGCGCGTACCCATGCGTATCGCCGCGTTCGCTTATATAGGTGTGGCACTGCCCTTGGGACTCTTGCTTACCTTCCCGCTGGGCTTGGGTGCCAAGGGGATGTGGCTTGCTTTCATCCTTGGACTGGCTATCCCTGCCGTCTGCTATCATATCCGTTTTAATCGTCAACTCCTTCGTCTTAATCAGTCCTCCCAATGAGAAAAATCGTCTGTCTCTGGCTGTGTCTTCTGTCGGCCTCTTCGCTTCTGGCTACCACCTCCGATTCTATTCCTACCCGGCGTGTCTATCAGGGCTTTTCGGGTGGCGTGATGGTGCATACGGGATTTCTGTTCGGCCGCGACGGGAATGCCCCGAAGGGAGATGACGGCCGTTCGTCCAGTCCGCAAGGTGCTGTCTTCGGCATCGGCGGAGCCATGCGCGTTCATCTGTGGAAACATCTGCGTGTGGGGTGCGAGGGATATGTCTCTACGATGTATTCCGGCGCCACCGACCGGCGTGATCTGCTGCGACCGGGTAGTTATGTCCGCATGGGCTGCGGCGGACTGCTGGCTGACTGCTGCTGGCGTCTGGAGAAGGCCTGGCCGTATATAGGTGCCACTGTGGGCGGCGGATCCATGAGCGGCTTGTATATCCTCGACGGCGATCAGAACAGTTGGACGCCGGATGCGAACAGCACGTTCCATCATCAGGGCTTCGTCTATGCCACGCCTTTTGTGGGATGCGACTATTGTATGACGCCTAAGGTACACCTCACTTTCCGCCTCGACTGGATGCTGGCTTTCCATCATTCCGAACTCTGTATGCCCACCGGTCCGCGCATCTATCTGGGCTTCATGTTCTGCCATTAGTCGCAGAAAAATCGCAAAAAAGTGCACAAATATTTGCGTATGTCAAAAAAAAGCAGTACTTTTGCAGCGTGAAATGAATCGAGGGGACCCGAAAAGGTCTCCTCTCGCGTTAAGAATATGGATAAACAGCAATTACAATCATGGATTGAGGAGTATCTGAAGGATACAGATTATGAGTTGATCACGCTGACTGTCTCGGCGGAGAATGAAGTACTCGTTGAGGTGGATCGTCTCGCCGGCGTGGATGTGGATTTCTGCGCGGCACTGAACCGCTATCTGGTGGATAAACTGGGCGACGAAGACTACTCGCTGGAGGTGGGTAGCGTCAGCCTGACCGATCCGTTCAAGACGAAGATGCAATTTGAGAAGAACCTGGGGCATGACGTTGAATTGCTGGTGGACGGCAAGAAGCTGCGCGGACAACTCGTCTCGGTGGACGAAGAGACCTTTGCTGTTGACATAGAGGAGAAGGTGGCCATGGAGGGCAAGAAGCGCAAAGAGACGCAGATCATAACGCATACCTGGCGCTACGACGAGCCGAAATACGTGAAGTATGATTTGAAATTCTAAATTTGAGATTTTAGATTTAAATATATTATATAAAAATGGCTAAAGCACAAGAGTCGATCAACCTGATTGACATTTTTTCAGAATTCAAAGATTTTAAGAAAATCGACAAACAAACACTCATCAACGTGTTGGAGGATTCGTTCCGCAACGTGATTGCGAAGATGTACGGTTCGGATGCCAACTACGACGTGATCATCAACCCCGACAAGGGTGACTTGGAGATCTATCGCAACCGTCTGATCATGGAGGACGACGACGTGGCGAATCCGGAGACCCAGATCGCGCTGAGCGATGCACGCAAACTGGATGATGAAGCTGAAGTGGGCGAAGAGATCACCGACAAGGTGGAGATGGCTAGCTTCGGACGTCGTATGATCCTCAACCTGCGTCAGACTCTGGCATCGAAGATACTCGAGTTGCAGAAGGAGAACCTCTACCTGAAGTACTCCGACATGCTCGGCCAGGTGGTCAGCGGCGAACTCTACCAGGTATGGAAACGCGAGATGCTGCTGCTGGACGAAGAGGGCAATGAGATGTACCTGCCCAAGCAGAACCAGATCCCTACCGACTTCTATCGCAAGGGCGAGATTGTCCGCGCCGTAGTAGTGCAGGTGGACAACAAGAATCAGAACCCCAAGATCATCCTCTCGCGTACCAGCCCGCTCTTCTTGCAGCGTCTGTTCGAGCAGGAGGTGCCGGAAGTGAAAGAGGGACTGATCGCCATCAAGAACATTGCCCGTATCCCGGGTGAGCGTGCCAAGGTGGCCGTTGAGACTTTCGACGATCGCATCGACCCGGTGGGCGCTTGCGTCGGCGTGAAGGGTGCGCGTATCCATGGTATCGTACGCGAGTTGCGCAACGAGAACATTGACGTGATCAACTATACCAAGAATATCAACCTCTATATCCAGCGTGCACTGGCGCCGGCTAAGATCAGTTCGATGGAGATCGACGAAGAGAGCAAGATGGCAAAGGTTTATCTGCAACCCGATGAGGTGAGCCTGGCTATCGGTAAGGGCGGCTACAACATCAAACTCGCCAGCATGCTGACCGGTTATCAGATCGACGTATATCGCGAGATGAGCGAACAGGATTTGGACGACATCTATCTGGATGAGTTCAACGACGAGATCGACCAGTGGGTGATCGATGCCCTCAAGGCTATCGGACTCGACACCGCCAAGGATGTGCTCGGCAAGAGCAAAGAGGAACTGCTTAAGCAGACCGACCTCGAGGAGGAGACTATCGACGAGGTGCTCCGTATCCTCGCTGCCGAATTCGAAAACGATTAATAAACCATATAATCCCTCTCCGAACTAAGAGGGTTCCCCCTCGGGCGGTAAAATGGAATTTTGCCGACCGAAGAGCGGGAACAAGGCGAGAATTCATATGAGCGACAGAGTCGCGAATCGTATTAAGCCTTAGTTCACGCGATATGGCTATCAAACTGATTAAAGCTTGTAAAGAACTAAACATAGGTATGTCTACGCTGACCGCCTGGTGTGAGAAGAACGGACATCCCATCGAGTCGGACCCCAACGTGCGCATCGACGATGATCTCTATCTGCTTCTTGCCAAGGAGTTCAACAAGGACATGGCTGTCAAACTGGAGGCCGATCGTCAGGCTGCGGAGCGTCAGGAACGCATCGCAGCGCCTACGCTGAGTGTGGAGGAGAAACAGCCTGCACATATCGAGACCAAGGTGCCGCAACCGAAGGTGGTGGGTAAGATCGAGCTCGAGGCTGAGAAGAAAGCCAAGGAAGAGGCTGCCCGCAAGGCTGCCGAAGAGGCTGCGCGTGCTCAGGCTGAAGCCGAAGCGGCTCGCAAAGCCGCCGAAGAGGCACGTCTGGCGGCCGAGAAAGCAGCTGCCGAGAAAGCGGCTCAGGCACAGGCGGAGACAGAGAAAGCGGCTGCGGCTGCGCAGGTAGAGGCAGAAGCGGTGGCAGAGGCCAAGAACACTGAGGCGCAGAAGAAGGAGATCTTCACTCTCGGTACACCCGAACTGAAGAATGCGCCCAAGGTGATCGGCAAGATCGACCTCAATGCCATCGACACGTCCACGCGTCCGGCCAAGAAGACCAAAGAGCAGAAACGCAAGGAGCGTGAGGAGCGTCAGCAAGCCCAGCAGGCACAACAGCAGGCTGCGGCGGAGAAACGCAAACGCGAGCGTATCAAGGGTGCGGCGAAGGTGGACCCCAACGACAAGCGCAACCAGGTTGGCAAGAAGAACAACAAGAACAGCAAACCACGCGAGGCCACACAGGAAGAGGTGGAGAAGGCACTCAAGGAGACGCTCAACCGCCTGCAGCAACCCAAGGGTAAGAGCAATGCGTCCAAATACAAACGTGAACGCCGTGAGCAGGAGCGTGAGAAGCATGAACTCGAGATCATGGAGCAACAGGAGCAATCCAAAGTGCTCAAGCTCACCGAGTTCGTGACTGCCAACGACCTGGCGAACATGATGAACGTACCGGTCAACAAGATCATCGGTACGTGTATGTCGCTCGGACTGTTCGTCTCTATCAACCAGCGTCTGGATGCTGAGACTATCAACCTCGTGGCCGAGGAGTTCGGTTTCACCACCGAATATGTCTCCGCACACGTGGCTGATGAGATCAACGCCGACGAGGTCATCAACGAGGAAGATATGGAGCCCCGCTGCCCGATCATCACCGTGATGGGTCACGTCGATCATGGTAAGACTTCGCTCCTCGACCACATCCGCAACGCCAACGTCATCGCCGGTGAGGCAGGTGGTATCACCCAGCACATCGGTGCATACAATGTCAAGCTGAAGAACGGCCAGCATATCACCTTCCTGGACACCCCGGGTCACGCGGCCTTCACCGCCATGCGTGCGCGTGGTGCGAAGGTGACGGATATCGCCATCATCATCATCGCGGCCGACGATGCTGTCATGCCGCAGACGATAGAGGCTATCAACCATGCCCAGGCTGCCGGCGTACCGATGATCTTCGCCATCAACAAGGTGGACAAGCCCGGTGCGAACCCCGACAAGATACGCGAACAGCTCTCCAACATGAACATCCTCGTAGAGGATTGGGGCGGTAAGTACCAGTGCCAAGAGATCTCTGCCAAGAAGGGTACGGGCGTGTACGAACTGCTGGAGAAAGTGCTGCTGGAGGCTGAACTGCTCGAACTCAAGGCCAATCCCAAGCGTCGTGCCAAAGGTTCGGTCATCGAGTCTTCACTCGACAAGGGACGCGGCTACGTGGCTACGCTGCTCGTGCAGGACGGTACGCTCCATATGGGCGATATCATCCTGGCCGGCACCTACCACGGACGTATCAAGGCGATGTTCAACGAGCGTGGACAGAAGATACAGGAGGTACACCCGGGTGAACCGTGTTCGGTACTGGGTCTGAACGGTGCGCCGCAGGCCGGCGACGAGTTCAACGTACTGCCTACCGAACAGGAGGCACGCGAGATTGCCACCAAGCGTGAACAACTGCAACGCGAGCAGTCGATCCGTACCAAGAAGCATATCGGACTCGAGGAGATCGGCCGTCGTATGGCTATCGGCGACTTCAAGGAACTCAACGTCATTGTCAAGGCAGACGTGGACGGTTCGGTGGAGGCCATCAAGGACTCGCTCATCAAGCTCTCGACAGAGAATATCCAGGTCAATGTCATCCACGGAGCCGTGGGTGCTATCAGCGACTCGGATGTCATGCTGGCTGCGGCTTCCGATGCGATGATCGTCGGCTTCAACGTGCGTCCTACCGGTACGGCACGCAAGATGGCTGAGACAGAAGAGGTGGATATCCGCATCTACTCGATCATCTACGATGCTATCAACGAACTCAAGGATGCGATGGCAGGTATGCTCTCGCCGGAGGTGAAGGAAGAAGTGACGGCTACCCTCGAGGTGCTGCAGACCTTCCATATATCCAAGGTGGGCACCATCGCCGGTTGTATCGTGCGCGAGGGTAAGATCAAGCGCGGCAACAAGGTACGCGTCATCCGCGACGGTATCGTCATCAAGACGGCCGAACTGGCATCCCTCAAGCATGTCAAGGATGATATCAAGGAGGCCGGTGTCAATACCGAATGCGGATTGAGCCTCAAGGCCTACGACGACATCCAGGTGGGTGACATCCTCGAGTCGTTCGAAGAGATCGAAGTGGCAAAGACCTTGTAAATATCAAATTTGAAATTTGAAATCATAAATTACAAAATATGGAGCGTTAAATGCGCTCCATATTTTGTAATCGTATCCATCCTTCGTTCTGGCCGACTCGTATGTTGGCCCATTCGCCTATCGTCTCACGAATCGTTACTTTGGTGCCTTCGTGCACTGTGAACAGGTCCGTGCCGGAGCGATCGGGTGCGGACTTGGCGTTGACCACTCCCTGTACGATGATCGCCTCGTTGCGCAGCGTGTCGCGGCGGTGCAGCGATGTGGCATTCAGTCCCGCTACGAGCGAGAAGAGCAGTGCCAACCAGGCTACGTGAAAAGCCGTCTTGCGCAGCCAGAGCGTGCGCGAGAGCAGGAAGAGCAATATCCCCACCAGCCCGAAGATGAACAGACTGATCGACAGCACTAGCCAGGTGTGCTCACTCAGGCTGTTGCGCAGCGCGCGTGTCCAGGCCAGGAGAAAGAAATCCTGTTCGGGCGTGTTGTCGGTGATGCGGCTCTGCGCAAATTGGAGGTTGTATTTGGCATCCGCATAGTTGGGACGGAGCCGCAAGGCACGCTCATAACTCAAGATAGCCTGCGCCAGCTCTCCCTGTTTGAAACGTGTGTTACCCAGGTTGTAATAGACCTGCGCATTCGGTTGCTCGTCGATGATGGCCTGATAGAGTGTGGCCGCCTCGTCGTAGCGCCCTTCGGCATACGCCGCATTCGCCGCATCAAAAGTGCTTTGTGCAAAAGTCAAATGGCAAATGACCAATAACCAATTCCAAATTACCAATATTCTTTTCATATCTTCTGGTCTTCTAGGTTGTTAATCATGTTCGTCGTGGCCTTGTAGAGGTCATCCATCGCGTGGTCGGTGCTCGGTGCGTAGCGGGCAAACTCCGCTGTGCTCAGCACGTCGGTCACCTCATGGATGAGGCCATCGCCTACGCCTTTCTGACGCAGCAGTTGGGCGATGTTGTCTTTGTTCAGTTCCGCCATAGGAATACTCAGGCGGTCGCTCAGGTAGGTCCAAGCCGCTTGTTCGATGGCGGCATAGAACGCATCTTTCTGGTTGTCTTTCAGTGCTGCCGCGGCGGCTTTCAGACGCTTCTGCGCCACCTTGTTGGCACGTTTGTATCGCATGCGGTTGACATCCGCCGCCTCTTTGATCTGCTTGCGCAGTACTACCAGCAGAACAATCGCTGTCAGCAGCGGCAATACATACCAGAGCCAGATCCATTCGTAATTTTGAATTTTGAATTTTGAATTTTGAATTGATAAGTTCTTGGTGTCTATATACCGTATATCCGTACCCAGTTGCTTGATGTCCTCTTTCTGCGTGTAGGATACTACACCTGACTGCTGACCACTTGCTGCTGACTGCTCTCCTGCCCCGCGTTTCACATGAATCGTATATTCGGGTGTACTCAGGGTCTTGTAGGCCTTGTCTTCTATGTCGAAATAGCTGAAGTGAACGGCGGGTATGGTGTAGTCGCCCGGACTGCGCGGGATAGCCAGATATTCGATCGACTTCGTACCGCTCACGCCGGCCGTTGAGGTGGCGAAGTTGTTGGTCACCTTCGGGTCGTATGGCTCAAAGCCTTCCGGCCAATCGATGGCAGGGGTCTTGAGCAGCTTCATGTTACCCGCACCGGTGATGTCCAGTTTGATGGTCACCGCCTCGTTGGTCTGCAGTTCGGTCTGCGAGATTGACGGGGTGAGGTTGAACTTACCTACGCCGCCTGAGAAACCTGCCGGTTTGCCACTCGGCAGGGCACTCACGTGTATCGTCACCCCGGGTGCTGTCAGCATCTTCGTCACGTTGGTGTAACTGCCGAAGAAATCATCGAAGATGCTTCGTGCACGCTGTTGGGTCTGCACGCGCAGGACGGCCTCGAACTTGGCAGGCTCTATCTGGATGTCACCCGAGTGCTGCGGATAGAGGATGGTGCGGTAGAGCACAGCCGTCTGGTAGTTGCGTCCGTTGTAGTGCTCCAGTTCGGCTTGTATCTCTCCCAGTTCGATCTCTTGCTTCAGAAAACCCGTGAACTCCGGCAACTTCGTGTTGTTGGTCAGTTGGGCCACATCCACGTTGGCGAAATACAGCTTGTAGCTCACCATCAGTGCTTCCTGTTCGTGTACACGGGTCTTGCTGGCTATCGTGCGAACGAAGATGTTCTCCGAGGCGGTCTGACTGGTTTGACTGGACTGACTGCTCTGATTGCTGACAGCTGCTGACTGATTGCTTTGCTGCGCAGGCTGCTCATCTTCGGGCAGCACCTGGATGCGTACGCCGTTCGACTGGATGTTCTCGCCGTCCACCTTCACCGTGGCGGGTGGGATGGTGTAGGTACCGGCCCGTTGCGCCATCAGCGTGTAGGTATAGGTCTGACTGAAGGACGAGGTGCGGTGACCGTTGACGAACGACGTGCTGCTGCTTGTCGAGGTGTACGGACCGGCCAGTACGTCGAAGTCGGTGAACTCCGGTGCACGCATGTCACGGCTACGCTGGTTGACGGTGTAGGTCAGCTGGAACGGCCGGCCTACAATCACCTGACTCGGAGCCTGTGCCCTAAATTGCACATCCTCAGCAAAGCCCATCAGGGCCATGCTGAGACATACTACTATTGTAAATATTTTCCTCATACAATGAATATTACGAATTTGAATTTTTATGGAGTAGATTTGGTTTTGCCGGTAAGGGAGTTATGGGGTCCATAATGACCGAACCGAAAAGCCAAAGGTACTCATAAAAAGCAAATTTACTACCACTCTTTTTCAACACGACGTTTTTTACCCTGTTGCCGTTGCATCTTCTCTTGCGTATCTTGTTCGTCTTGCTCCAGGGCTTGCAGGATCTGTTCGGCCGTCTCTTTGTCCATCTGGTCGTCTTGTTGTTGCTGCTCTTGCTCCTGTTGCTGCTGATCTTGTTGATCTTGTTGGTCTTGCTGCTGTTGCTCCTGCTGTTGCTGCTGTTGTTGGTCTTGGTTCTGCTGTTGTTGCTGCTGTTGCTGTTGTTGCTGTTGCAGCAGTTCCATCGCCTTCACCAGGTTATAGCGGGTGTCGTTGTCCTTGGGATTAGCGCGCAGCGACTGCTGGTAGGCAGCCACGGCTTTGTCGTACTGCTGTTGGGCGAAGGCGCAGTTGCCGATGTTGTGCATCGACTTGGCGTAGCGCTCTTTGTCCTTCTTTGTGTCCAGCAGCTTGGCGGCGGTCTCAAACTCCGTCTGCGCCTCGGCGTACTTGTCCTGTTTGAACAGGGCGTCACCCAGGTTGTAATGGGCCTCGTAGCTGTTCTTGTTGGTCTCCAGCGCACGACGGTAGTCTATCTCCGCCTCGGTGAAGTTCTGCTTCTTGTATTCGCGGTTTCCGCTGCGCACGTCGCTTGCTTCCTTCTGGGCAAGGACGATGGACATAGGACAAAGGATAAATGACAATATGGTTATCAATCGTTTCATTTTACCGTTCATTTTTCATCTTTCATTTTTCATCTTTCATCTCCCCGAATATATCCAGACGGGTTAATGCTTTGTTCTTTCGGTTGAAGATGAAGAAATCGATCACCAGCAGCAGCAAGGCCAGCAGCGCGAAGCTCTGGAACTGCTCGTTGTAGTCGGTGAAGACGCTGGTCTCTATCTCTTGTGTAGCCATCTCGTCCAGTTCTTTCTGCAGTGCGCGCAGTGCCGTGTTGGTGTTGTCGCAGCGCACATACATGCCTCCGCCTGCCTGTGCTATCTCGCGGCACATGTCTTCGTTCAGTCGACTCACCACCACATTGCCCTGACGGTCCTTGATGAAGTTGTTGGTACCCGGCACGGGGATGGGACTTCCTTCGGGTTTGCCTATACCCACTACCATCACGCGGATACCTTCTTCCTTGGCGCGCTTGGCTACGGCTACGGCATCGTCCTCGTGGTTCTCGCCGTCGGTGATGAGGATGATGGCGCGGCTTGCGTCGCTGACTGCCGCTTGTCCGTCCTCACTGGCTGCTCCGAAGCAGCGGATGGAGGTGCTCAGTGCCTGACCGATGGCCGTTCCCTGCGTCTTGATCAGGTTAGGGGTGATGCTGCTCAGAAACATCTTCGCCGACACATAGTCGCACGTGATAGGCAGTTGGATGAACGCGTCACCGGCGAACACCACCAGTCCCACTTTGTCGTTCACCATCCTGTCCATCATCTTGCTCACCATCTGTTTGGCGCGGTCCAGACGGTTCGGGGCTACGTCTTCAGCCAGCATCGAGTTGGATATATCCAGTGCCACGATGGCCTCTATGCCTTGCCGTTTCTCGGTGCGTTCGGTCTGTCCGAACTGCGGACGGGCGGCTGCAATGATCAGCAGCGCCAGTGCTGCCATCAGCAGGGCGAACTTGACGGTGGGACGTGTACGGCTGGCGTTAGGCATCAAGGCCTCCACCAGTTCCGGGTCACCAAACGCCTCCAACTGGCGACGCTTGTGGTGCGTATACACGATATAGGCTGCCACGAATGCAGGGATGCTCAGCAGCAACCATAATAGTTCTATATTCGCAAATCGAAACATGATATAGTATATTTATCTCCCTCCTTTTAGGGAGGGTTGGGGTAGGCTTTTAATTCTTAATTACTAATCGTGCGTAGCACGAAATATCTCAATATGACCTCCGCCAGCAGACAGAGTAGGGCGGCGATGAGGAACGGTGCGAAGTTCTCCGAGTGCTTGGCGTACTCGCGCACCCGCATCTTCGTCTTCTCCAGTTGGTCTATCTGTTCGTATATCTGCTTCAGACTGTTGTTGTCCGTTGCGCGGAAATACTGGCCTCCCGTGGTCTCGGCTATGCGGCGCAAGGTGCCTTCGTCAAACTCCGAGTCCATCGTCACGTACTGCCGTCCGATAGGTGTCTGCACGGGTACGCGGGTCTGTCCGTAACTGCCCACGCCCACCGTATAGACGCGTATGCCGAACGTGCGGGCTATCTCGGCGGCCGTCTGCGGGTCGATGTCGCCTCGGTTGTTCGATCCGTCGGTCAGTAGGATCACCACTTTGCTCTTCGTCGGGCTGTCCTTCATGCGGTTCACCGCATTCGCCAGTCCCAGACCGATAGCCGTACCGTCTTCTATCATGCCGTATTCAACCGACTTGAAGAGGTTGACCAGCACCGCATGATCTGTTGTCAGCGGACATTGGGTGAAGCTCTCGCCGGCGAACACCACCAGACCTATCTGGTCGTTCGGACGGGCGATGACGAAGTCGGACGCCACCTGCTTGGCGGCCTCCAGACGGTTGGGTTTCAGGTCCTCCGCCAGCATCGTACCGCTTATATCCAGCGCCATCATGATGTCGATACCTTCGGTCGATTCCGCCGACCAACGGTTGGTCAGCTGCGGCCGTGCTAGTGCCAGACTCAGCAGCGTCACCACCGCCACACGCAGTGCAAAGGGTACGTGCAGCAGCCATATGCGCCAACTCTTCGGCTGCGCCGCCAGCGTCGTCGTGTCGCTCACTTGCACGCTGGCATCCGATTTGCGCAACTCGTAGATATACCAGCCTACTATCGGTATCAATAGTAGCAGCAAGAATAAATATCCCGGATTAGCAAAAGTCATTAATTCTTAATTTTTAATTTTGAATTTCTAATTCTTCCTCCGCTTGCGGAGTCGTCTCCTTCACAAACTCATACGCCGTCGTCAGTGCTTGTTCGTTCTCGTCGGGCGTGGTGTGCCATTTGGCGAACTTCACCAGATCTGCCAGTTGCAGCATCTTGCGTAGGTTCTCGTACAGCTCTTTTCCATCATTGAGCGACAAAGTCGCGCTCATTTTATCATTGAGCGAAGCGCTCATTAAGAGAGGCTTCAGCTCTCGTAACGTCTCATCACTCGTCTTCTCGGTGCTGTGCACGTCGAAGCGGCGGCCTATATATTCGCGCACGACGTCGGTCAGTTCGGTCTGATATTCCTTCACCTTGCCGTCCTTCCATATCTTACGTGCCTTGATGGCATCCAGTTTCTCCAGTGCCACCTCGTCGGCAGGACGCAGCAGGATCGGGTCGATGGCCTCTTCCTCCGGCTTGCGGTGTTTCTCATACCACCGCCATAGATAATACAGACCCACGGACAACAGCAGGAGGCCGATAGCCAGCAGGATCCATCGGATGATGCCCCACCACCAGATCGGAGCTTTCTCTATATCCTTGATGTCCGTGATGGCCAGGCTGCTGTCCACCTCAAAGGGTTGCACCACGTTCAGCGCCATCGCGTCGCTCCAGAACGAGTCCTCGCCGCAGGTCACCACCAGCGGATCGATGGCGAACAGCGAGTCCTTGAACGAGGTCAGCGTCAGGTATTGGTTCAGTTGTACGCGGCCGTCGGGCAGGGTAAGGGTGTCCACTATCGTGCGGTCCACTATCTCTATCCCGTCCTGCAGCGTCTCTCCGAACACCGGCAGTTGCACGTGCTCCGACGCGTCGTGCGTCACTTGCAGGTGCAGGTCGGTCTGGTCGCCTATCATCAGCGTCGTCGAGTCGATGCTCGCGCTCACCACTATCGCTAATAAGATGTTCAGAAACATTCTTAATTCTTAATTTTTAATTCTTAATTTCTAAAAAGCCTCATCAGGGCTTTCACGTAGTCTTCATCCGTCCGCAGACTCACATGGTTCATGCCTGTCTTGGTATAGATATTCTCCAGTGCCCCTTGCTGCGCTTTCCACGCTTCGCCATAGGCATTCCTGACGCTTGCCATGCTGGTGTCTGCCCAGACGCGTGCACCTGTCTCCGGGTCGCGCACTTTCAGTAGTCCCACGTTAGGCATCTCTGCGTCCCTACGGTCGTATATCTGTATGGCACTCAAGTCATGCTTCCGGCTGGCAATAACGATAGGCGGCACTTCACGGTTTCCCGTAACCTGTAACCCGTAACCCATACCCCCTATAAAATCCGAAATCAGGAACGCCGTGCATCGTCTCTTCTGCGCGTTCGTCAGAAATTGCAGCGCCGCATTGATATCTGTACCTGTATGTTCGGGTTCGAACGAGAGCAACTCACGGATGATATGCAGTACGTGGCTCTTGCCTTTTTTCGGCGGGATGAATTTCTCCACCTTGTCGGAGAAGAAGATGACGCCCACCTTGTCGTTGTTCTCTATGGTAGAGAAAGCGAGTGTCGCGGCTACTTCGGCCATCGTGTCACGTTTCATCTGGTTGACCGTACCGAAGTTACGGCTGCCACTGACGTCCACGAGCAACATCACCGTCAACTCGCGTTCCTCTTCATAGATCTTGACGTAGGGGCGGTTCATGCGCGCCGTTACGTTCCAGTCGATGGAGCGCACGTCATCGCCCGGCTGATATTCGCGTACCTCGCTGAACGCCATACCACGACCTTTAAACTGGCTGTGGTATTCGCCTGCGAAGATATTCTTGCTCAACCCATGGGTCTTGATCTCTATCTTCCGAACTTTCTGTAATAACTCTTCTGAAGTCATAGTAATCTAGTTTACTAGTGGACTAGTTGACTAGTGGACTAGTTAGGGTACTTGTACGGCGTTCAATACCTCTGTAATGATATCCTCTGTCGTTACGTTATTGGCCTCTGCCTCGTAGGTCAGACCGATACGGTGACGCAGTACGTCGTAGCATACAGCGCGCACATCTTCGGGCGTCACGTATCCTCTTCTATGAATGAACGCGTACGCACGCGCGGCCTTGGCCAGGTTGATGCTGGCACGCGGACTGCCGCCGAAGGCGATCATCTGCTTCAGGTCTTTCAGGCCGTACTCCTCAGGATCTCTGGTGGCAAACACCAGATCCACGATGTACTTCTCTATCTTCTCGTCCAGATAAACCTCCTCCACTATCTTGCGTGCCTTGATGATGTCGGCCGTACTCAAAATCGGCAGTACGGTCTTCTTCTCCGACGCGATGTTCTGACGGATGATGGCCTGCTCCTCTTCTTTCTTCGGATAACCGATCACTACCTTCAGCATAAAACGGTCGGTCTGCGCTTCCGGCAGCGGATACGTACCTTCCTGCTCGATGGGGTTCTGCGTAGCCAGTACCAGGAACGGATCATCCAGTTTGAAGGTCTGCTCGCCGATGGTCACCTGACGCTCCTGCATCGCCTCAAGCAGGGCCGACTGCACTTTCGCCGGTGCACGGTTGATCTCGTCAGCCAGCACAAAATTAGCGAAGATAGGACCACGTTTGATCTTGAATTCTTCGCTCTTCTGACTGTATATCTGCGTACCGATCACGTCGGCCGGCAGCAGGTCCGGAGTAAACTGAATACGGCTGAAGTTGGCTTTGATCAGGTCGCTCAGCGTCTTGATAGCCAAGGTCTTGGCTAGTCCCGGCACACCTTCTAACAGGATGTGTCCGTCGCTCAACAGACCGATCAACAAACTCTCTACCAGGTGCTTCTGACCAACAATCACTTGATTCATGCCTAATGTCAAGGCATCTACAAACGAACTCTCGCGTTCTACGCGTTCTTGGAGTTCACGAATATCCACTGGATTTTGCATAATTTTGTATAATGATTTTTATTATTGACTTTGTCACTTATCCGGGATTTTATCCCGCGATTTTAATAACAAAAACCGTGCCATAATGGAGCTTTGTTCGTTGTGCCGGATATTATCCGGCGAATTTATTGTGTATCTTTATCGCATTTTGCGGCAATCTTCTAAAAAAATCTCCTTTTTCTTGCATATATCAATTATTTATAGTAATTTTGTCGTCAAAATTACGCAAAGGGGTCCCCGAGGGATGCTAACGGAGTGCATCCAGTGGGGAGAGCGGCGCACATTCGAGTACTTACTACTAAAACGAGTTTTAGTACATGTACGAGAATAGTGACCGCGAAGTAACTTTGCAGGCAAAATTTTTATGGAGCAGTTACAGATCATACATAGCGAGTATTTTGCTGACTACCAAGCTGAGCAGCCGATTACGATTGAGAAGCGTGTCAAACGACTCGCGGCTCAACCGCTCACGCCACAGAACTTCAAGTTCTACTTGCTCAGTTCGTCCTGTAACTCCAGCCTTATTGAGGGATCGTCCATGACCGAAGACGACTACTTGAAACTCAAGGAAGCGAAGATCATCAGCCGCGACGTGCAAGAGATAGACGACATGATTGCCGCTTATGAGTTTGCAGCCAAGAACGCCATCAATACCGACAATTTCCTTGCCGCTCACAAGATTCTTTCTAGCAGTTCCGGTATAGCAGACAAGTACAAAGGCGCATTCCGCGATATGCCCGTTGGCGTGTTTGGCGGCGGCGTGAAAGTCTATACCGGCGCCGAACCAAGTATTGTCGCAGAGGAGATGAACAAACTTATGCACGATATAGACATCCTCGTAAAGGCCGATTTGTCGTACGATGAGATTTTCTATTATGCCGCTATGATTCACCTTGTTTGCGTAAGTATCCATCCGTTTGCAGACGGCAACGGTCGTACTTCTCGCTTGTTAGAAAAATGGTTCTTGGCGCAGAAACTCGGACAAGCGGCATGGGCTATCCAGTCCGAAAAATTATATTATCAGCGTAGACCATCCTACTATGCAAACTTGCATCTTAAAGGTGACAACTACAATTCCATCGACTACGCAAGGTGCATTCCGTTCCTCTGTATGTTACCGATGGCATTGAACATAAAATAGAATACCATCAGCAGCCCAAGACGAAAAATAGTGAAGATAACATCTATCAACGAATAATATTATGAAAAAGATTTTGCTATTTGCCTTTGTAGCTCTTGCTTCGTGCAAACCTTCCACAAGAGAACTCGCGGAGCAATGTGTGCGCGATAATGCACTCTCTCCAAGCACTGTAGAATTTGTGGATTACGCTGAGATTCTACAGCCTGAATCGGTAGACATCGATACATTCTACCATATAGAATCAGTAGTTGGCGAACCCGATTATATAAATGATGCCGAATGGTGGGATGTAACGGCAATCTATTCCGATTCTATACGTATAGCAGAGCGCCGCTATCCTGAGCACTACCACTGCTTTTTGAAAATAGATGCGCTAAATAGTTTTGGAGTTCCTATTCGTGATTTGGTTGAAGTGTACGTGATTAATGGAAATGCAATGCTTTCTGATGATTACTATGAGCAATACAACAAATATGTCTCATCAACATCTTTTGCGCAGCGAGACACGCTCATAGACATACGCGAGCATATAGAACTTAGCGATGAAGATAAAGGATGGGAGAAGATTCAGAGGCTGCGACCATTCCATGTTTCAATCGAATAAAAATGTAACAAACTTGTAACCTAACAGATTCTGAACCTCGTGAGTCCTTTAACATGAACGGACATTTTGCCCAAAATCGCGTCACTTTCCTGGCGCGATTTTTTGTGGACGCATACTAAATGGTAAAGAAAAGAGTACAGGAAATTCATGAGAAAACCTCAGAGCCAACCATAAGCCCGCCACAAGACAAAAGGGGGCGATAAGGGGGGTGATTACCGGGTGATTAGAGCGTTATTACCGAGTTATTCAGCCCCTGTTTGCGCCCCGAAATCGCCATTTTTTCCCTTCTTATACTATATATATACTATGTATATATACAATTCGTCAATGTATTTTTTATTTGCACATGTCATTTTTTTGTTGTATCTTTGCACTCGAAATTGGGAAATAACTTGCTCCGGTTCTAAACCGGTTTGCACTCGATTTGAGGACTAAATTGGAGCAATTCCACGGCTGGAAAATATGCGGCCACAGCCTATCCTAGACCATGCTACTTTTTAGTCACTTGTAATCAACACATATACAACCTGTTACGACAAATGGCACGACACCTGAAATCTATCGTAAAAAACCGTTTGAAATGCGCCGTTTCGTACTACGCTCCTCATTCGGAGATCTCCGCTTCCCACAGACGCGGAGTGCGCTACTTCGTGCCCGTCACCGGCATTGATATGTTCTGGGGTGCCATGAACACCGTCAAGGAAGGCTACCACTACCGAAAACATATCATCGTCCGCCGTCTTCCGCGTCGCGGAGGACAACTCCTCCAGCTCTATACCTACCATTTTCCCAAGACTTGGTCTGCTGCCTGCGTGGCCAACCGCGAACTTATCAAGACGGCCCAGCGGATGGCCCATGCGCTCGAGCATGACCACTCCCTCGCGGCTATGGAATGGCGTATCCGTTTCTTCCGCCATTATTTCCGCGTCTTCCAATGCGGCGAAGCGCCGGAACAGGGTATGAAACGCTATTCCCGTTTCTATCAATATACCTATGTCGCTATCTACCGCGAACTCCAGGCGGCACGCCGAAAAGCCCTCGAACCGGCAATGGTCTCCGAACCTCTCTCCGAAGACCTCTCTTTCGAGCCGCTTACCCCTGCTGCCACGGCCGAACCGCTCATCCGCCGTCCCAAGATACGCGGAGCCTTCAATCGGTTCGCCATTTCCTCGCCGCCAACACTCGCGCCACCGCTGCTTTTTTCCTCGCTAAAACCCGCTTGAGCGGCCGTAGAAGATATTTTTTGACCGAAAATCTTGTCTGTTCCAAAAAAAAGTTGTACCTTTGCAGCCGCAAAGGTTTATTAACTATATTTTACAGCAGATGAAAAATGTTTTCTCTTTCTTTCTGACGCTTGCTTTGAGCGTAGGAACAGTTTGGGCGGATACCCCCGAAATCGTCACAGTGGCAGAGGCTCTGGCTATAGGTGATACCTTGCCAGCCAACACTACTTCCGAACAGATATACAGCGTCGATGGCTACGTGGTGGCTGCGGAGGCGTATAGCAGCCAGTACAACAACCAGAACTTCTGGTTGGTAGATCAACTCGGAGGCGCAGGCCTGCCGCTCTATGTCTATCGAGGCAAGACGCAAACGCCTGTGCAGTATGGTTACCGCGTGCGTTTTGATTTTAAAATCCAGAATTACGGCAGCAATCACATCATCGAGGCGCTCAATGCCTATGTGGTTATCGTGGAAACCACCGTTCCCGCCACCGATCATATCTTCAGCGGCAATTGCGGTGCACAGGGCAACAACCTAACTTGGCAACTCAACGCGCGCACCGGTCAACTGACCGTAGCCGGTAGCGGCGAAATGGTGGATTCCGTAGGGTATGTTCCCTGGCAGAGGCAGAATATGAAATACATGGTTCGCAAAGCCACCCTGCCGCTGGGGATGACAAATATCGGCATCTCGGCTTTTGACAACTGCACAAATTTGGACTCCGTAGTTATTCCCGATGGCGTCACCAAGATCGGCAAATGGGCTTTTTACAACTGCAAGAGCCTGACGACGCTTAACATGCCCGAGAGCGTGGACTCGATCGGCATACCGGCTTTTAACGGTTGTTCTCTGACCGATCCGCTCTACAACTCCCGCCTGTTCTGCTTCTTGCCTACCGGCTACAGCGGCAGCTATACCATTCCTGATGGTATCCACTCGGTGATCTCCTACGCCTTCGACGGTCGTTCTGGAGTGACCGAAATCGTGCTGCCTGCCAGCGTCCGGCATATCAGCTATCGTACGTTCCGTAATTGCACGGGACTGCAGTCGATGACATGCCACGCTACTACGCCGCCTGCATGCCATTACGAGGAGTATTTCGACGGGGTGGACAAGACGATTCCTCTCTACGTACCTGCAGAGAGTATCTTGCTCTACCGGCAGGCAACGGGCTGGAGTGAGTTCACCAACATACTGCCTATTCCCGGTTCGGGCGTAGAGCAGATCACCGATGACCAATCGCCTAAGACCAACAAGCTTCTCCGCGACGGCCGGCTGACCATCGAGCGCGGCGGCAGAACCTACAGCGTCAGCGGACAGGAATTGAAATAATCATGTGAATAATTTAAATATATACCTATGGACAATCTGACAACAGAAAAAGTGGTGTTCGACGACCGCCGCGAAGAGGTGGTGAGCGAACTCATGCGCAATGTGTATCTGTGGATGACCGGTGGACTGGCACTCACCGGACTCGTGGCATGGATAGTGGCAACCTCTCCTACGCTGCTCGGTATAGTCTTCGGCAGCCAGATCATCTTCTGGGGACTGCTGATCACCGAACTGGTGTTTGTGATGATACTTAGTGCGGCTATCGACAAACTCAGTTTCGGTGCGGCATCCGCTTTGTACACAATCTATTGTGTGATCAACGGTGCGACGATGAGTTTTATCTTCCTGCTCTATGAACTAAGTAGCGTGGCGCAGATCTTCTTCGTCACCGCCGGTGCGTTTGCCCTGCTGGCCGCTATCGGTACGTTCACCAAGAAAGATCTGAGTGGCCTTGGTACGTTCCTTATCATCGCACTCGGCGGACTCATCATCGCCTCGATAGTAGGCCTGGTACTGGGTCGTCCGGAGAGTATATGGTTGTCGGCACTAGGTGTACTCATCTTCGCGGGTCTCACCGTCTATGACGCACAGAAGATTCGCCAGTTGATGTTGACGCAAGAGACGGTCAACGAGGGGAATATGAAGCTCGCGTTGCTCGGTGCGCTCTCGCTCTACCTGGATTTCATCAACCTGCTGCTCCGTCTGCTGAGCCTGTTCGGCAAACGCAAATGATGCGACACCTGCTGCTGATCTGCGCGGCTGCGGTGGTGATGACCGCCTGTGCCCGCCAACCGGCTCAGCCGGTGGCCGCTGCTTCCCCTGTCGTGGAAGCGGCGCATCTCGAGTGCCCGCAACTCACCGACCGGCGCAGCGAACAGCGGATCGAACACCTCGGTTACACCGTCAGCTACAACCACCACTGGCACTTGCCCAACTGGGTGGCGTACGAATTGACCGACGAGGAGACGATGGGCGAAGAGGGACGCACCAACAAGTTCCTGCCTGACCCGCTGGTGGAGGGCGACCCGGTGGTCACCAAAGACTATAGCAACTCCGGCTACGACCGCGGTCATATGGCTCCGGCGGCCGACATGAAATGGTCCGCCCAGGCGATGCGCGAGTCGTTCTACATGACCAACATGTGTCCGCAGAACCATAGCAACAACGCCGGTGACTGGAAAGATCTGGAGGAACTCGGACGCGACTTAGCCGCGCAGTATGGACGCGTCTATATATGTTGCGGACCCGTCGTGACCGATACAACACTCACCATCGGTACCGTGCGGCGCATCGTGGTGCCGCAAGCGTTCTACAAGGTGCTGCTTCGTCAGAGGGCAGACGGCCAGTGGACAGCCATCGGATTTGTCATGCCTAATGCCGCAGGCAACCGACCTCTGATGACCTATATGCACTCCGTGGATGAGGTGGAGGCGATGACGGGCATCGACTTCTTCTATCAGCTGCCCGACTCCGTAGAAGCACAGGTCGAGGCTGACTTCCTCTTCTCCGACTGGACCGTCAGTCGCTGATCCGCTTGCATCATCCTATAAGCGCGTCTAAAATCCCTTATTCAACTATAACACCAAAAAACGACCCTCATCAGGTCGTTTTTCGTGGTGCCACCGAGAATCGAACTAGGGACACAAGGATTTTCAGTCCTTTGCTCTACCAACTGAGCTATGGCACCCTTTTGCTTCCAACCGATTAAAACGCTAGCGAAGCGGTGTTTTAATCGGAGAGGAGGAAGTGCGAGTCGCTTTGATTGGCGTGGCCAATCCGGTGAGACGAGCCCCTTCCGACGTGAAAGCGGGTGCAAAAGTACTGCTTTTTTTTGATATGAGCAAATTTTTTTGCATTTTTTTTACAAAAACTTGCATTTTCGGTATGTTTTTTGTACTTTTGTCGTCAGAATAGGCTTGTCACAACTTCAAAAATGAATTGTTTCTGAAGTTCTAAGAATATAATTGATGCAGACTATATGGATTTGAAAGTGATTGCACGCGCCCGCAACGGGCATACGGACAAGTTCGGTATTCCGCGTCAGAGCAGGGAAGAGAGTCCTATCTGCACGCGTATTGTGTTCGAACCCGAATACCGCGTAGCAGAAGCGCTGCGCGGCATCGAGGGATATAGCCATCTTTGGCTCCTATGGGGCTTCTCCGAAATCACCAATGACCTGACGGTGTCCCCGTCAAACGGGATGGAGAAGTGCCTTGACTTGGCACTTCGAACGGAAGGAACAGTGGGGAACGTTGTTCCGACCATAGACCTCCTAGACGGAAGGGGCACCAATGACCATTGGTCACCCACGGTGCGCCCGCCGCGGTTGGGCGGCAACAAACGGGTGGGGGTGTTCGCTACGCGCAGTCCCTTCCGCCCTAATCCGATAGGGCTGAGCAGCGTGCGACTGCTGGGTATCGACAAGGGCGATCTGCTGGTCAGCGGGGCCGACCTGCTGGACGGTACGCCTATCTATGACCTCAAGCCCTATCTGAGCTTCACCGACTGCCATCCTGACGCGCGCAACGGCTTTGCCGATGAGACGAAGGACTATCGGCTGGAGGTGGAGTGGTGCCCCTCGGAAGAGGTGCTCTCTCGTGAATGTCAGGTATACCTCAACACCATGCCGGTTTCCACACGCGAGGCGATTGAGTATATCCTGAGTCAGGACCCGCGGCCCGGCTACCAGGACGATCCCCAACGTGAGTATAAGATAGACTATGAGGGCTGGACCGTCACTTTTGTGGTGCGAGACCACCGAGTTATGGTCAAAAACGTGGAAAAAGATAAATTTTTTATAAAAAATTTGCGTGTTTGAAAAAATAGTTGTACCTTTGCAGGGATTTTAACATAGTTAAACCGATGAAAAAGTTCCTTCTTTTCGTATTAATGGTGACGAGCGCGCTGATGACGCGCGCAGAGAACATCGGCGTTCCGGCTGAGTGTGAAGATGTGATGCTCCAGGCTTTCTACTGGGATAGTTATAAAACGCAAACCGCTACGGACAGTAAGTACGGTCGCACCAAGTGGATTGATCTGCTCAAAGACACAGCAGCTATCAATGCTAATTTTGATCTGGTGTGGTTCCCGCCCAGCGCCTCTTCTACAGGTGGCGTGGGCTATTATCATGCCTGCTTGAGCAATCAGGATGGCGCATGGGGAACCAAAGCGAAACTGACGCAGCTGATCGATGCTTTGCATGCCGGCAACACCAAGGTGCTGGCCGATATCGTTATCAACCACCGCGGCAATAAGAGTACATGGGTGGACTTTTGGCAGGATAATTTTGGTACGTACGGCACCTACCAGTTGACGCAGAGTCATATCTGTTCGGGCGATGAGGCGTTTACCGATCCGAGTTCGAGCTACTACGGTAGTACTACGCATGGCGGAACAGACACCGGTACCAACGACGGCGGTTGTCGTGACTTGGACCATAGGAGTGAGTTTGTGCAGAGTTGGGCGAAGGCATACGTCCAATGGATGCTCAATGTGATGCATTACGACGGTTTCCGTTACGATATGACGCTGGGTTATAGCGGCAGCTACCTGAGTATGTACAACCAGACTGCACAGCCGTATTTCTCCGTTTCGGAATATTGGGAGGGGATCGACAAACAGGTGAGTCACCTGCGGGCAACCAACTTCAATACCTTGGTCTTCGATTTCCCGATGAAGTACGTGCTCTGCAATGCCATTCGTTATGGCAACTACAGCCAGTTGGTTAACCCCAGCAACTCCTTGCGCAATCGTGGCTATCGCCGCTACGCCGTCTCGTTCATCGACAACCACGACACCTTCGAGCGTGCAGATGCACAGAGCCAGGAGTTCCTCGGTTACAACGTGGATCTCAGCACCGCTACGGTGAAGAACAAGATTCTCCAGGCCAATGCGTATATCCTGATGTTGCCGGGCGTGCCTTGTGTGTTCTATCCGCACTGGAAGAGCTATCAAGAGGAGATCAATGCCATCATCGCTTTGCGTAAGAAGGCTGGTATCCACTCGGAGTCGGATGTGTACGAGAGTGTGAACAACAATTCCTACGAGGTCATCACCTACGGCCATCGCGGTACGCTGATCTTGCGTCTGGGCCCCAACCGTTCGCGTCAGGCACCGGATGGTTACTACGTAGCGCTGGAGGGTGGCACTAACGGCGAATATACCATCTTCGCGGCCAACGGTACGGCCGTTGACGAAGTGGAGACGGAGCCGACGGATAAGTGCGTGAAGTTCGTCCGTGACGGCCGCATGTTGATCCGCCGCGGCAACCAGGTCTTCGACATGACCGGTCGCATCGTGGAATAAGACGATAATAACAAAAATCACATATACGATGAAAAAGATTCTTTTCTTTTTGAGCTGTATGTTTACTGCGCTCTCCGTGAACGCGGCAAGCTATGGTATTCTGGTGAACGGCAACACGTATTTTGCCGGTACGAAAGTAGATGAGTATGAGGGCTTCACCCAGTATCTGGCGCATGTTCAGGTGGCGAGTGGCGACCAGTTGCAGTTGTGTGACGCAGAGAACGATGCACAGTGGGCGGTTACTCTGAATACGTATTCTGTCGACGGTTTTACGCTCAATGGTGACCACTACGTCGCATCGGTAACGGGTTGCTATGATTTCTACATCAAGCTGAAGTACGGTGAGGACCAACTCTACATCGGAAACGGTAGCAACTGCGGCAGCGGCGAACCTTACAATCCCGCACCGCCGTGCGCAGAGTCGTTCGGTCTGCTCGTGGACGGCCAGTATGTAGCCGGAACAGTCAATCCGGAGCCGCTCGATCCGTCGTTCAAGGAGTATTCCGTCTTGGGTCTGCAGCTGACGGCCGGTCAGGAGGTACAAGTGTATGATACTTGCAACCAGGCTGCCTGGGTGATCACGAAGTATGCAGATACGAGTTATAAGTTCCAGGTTCAGAACAACAAGTATATCGTAGCAGAGAACGGTACGTATGATTTCTATCTGAAGTTCAAAATGGACGCCGACGAGATCTACATCGCTTGTCCTCAATGTACCATCGTACCTTACAGCGGTGCGGTGCCTTCGCAGTGCGGCGACGTGTTGATGCAAGGATTCTACTACGACAGTTATGAGGTAGACTCTACGCACATGGGTACTCTCACTTATGGCGACACCAAGTGGCGTACGCTGCTCGGACAAGCCGAAGAGATCAGTGCGTATTTCGACCTGATCTGGTTGCCGCCATCAGGCTATGCCAGTGGTACGGGTTACCACCCCAAGCAATACTCCAATCAGAACAGCGACTGGGGTAGCCGTAGCGATCTGGAGAAGTTGATTGCTGCGCTCCATAACGGTGGCACCAAGGTGGTGGCAGATATCGTCATCAACCATATAGAAGCCATGAGCACTTGGTGCGACTTCGCCGTACAGGACTTCGGTGAGTACGGTCGTTTCGAACCCGACGGCACGTATATCACGAGCAACGATGAGATGAATAATTCCGCCAATCGTGAGGCAGCAGGTGAGTGCTACGGCACTGCCAGCGGTTCACCGGACGACGGTGCTAACTGGGACGCTGCACGCGACTGGAGTCACGACAAGGTGTACGTACAGGAGATGTTCAAGGCTTACCTGCGTTGGATGAAGAATGTGATGCACTACGACGGATGGCGTTATGACAAGGGTGACGGTTTCAACAACTGGCACATGGACAACTACAACAACGCTTCCGAACCGTATATAGCCTTTATGGAATACTGGTCTGGCAACGATGAGATCATCGGTGGTATCGAGCAAGCCAACCGCAATGTGATGGCGTTGGATTTCCAGACCAAGTATAGTGCGTTCGATGGTATAGCCGGCTTTGACTACAGTCGCTGTCAGGGTAGTGGTCTGCTGGGCCGTGGTTATAGCAAGTATGCCATCACCTTCGTGGATAGCCACGACTGGTTCCTGCGCGACAACGGTCAGGAGTTCGGCGGCAATGGCAACTCGATGAAGCCCGAACTGAAGGACCGTCTGATGCAAGCCAATGCCTTCATGCTCTCCATGCCGGGTGTACCTTGCGTGTTCTATCCTCACTGGCAGAAATACAAAGAGGATCTGAAGCCGATGATCAACGCCCGCCACTTGGCCGGTGTGCACTCCGAGAGTGCCGTGAGCAACGAAGATGCTTCGCAGGGTGGCTATCAGGCTACTATCCAGGGTAAGAACGGTAATCTGATCCTCTGTCTGGGCAACAAAGCCCCGGGTAACTTCAGCGGTTATCGCAAGGTGGCTAGTGGCAACGGCTATGCTATCTGGACCAATGCGACGGCAGACGTCGCTCCGGGTCTGATCGTGACGCCGAGCACCACTTTCGAGGATTCGATTGCAGGTATCAACGTCACCATCCAGGCTGTAGGCGGTAGCGGCAATCCGACCATCTACTATACCACCGACGGCACCGATCCTACGACAACATCGGCTGTCTACACCGCTGTACTCAATTTCAAAGAGACCACGACACTCAAGGTGATGGCGGCTTGCGGTACGGCGCAATCGAAGGTGCAGACTTATACGTACACCTATCGCGCACCGCTGCAACGCGGTATCCGCGTACGCTTCAACAAACCCGCCGAGTGGGACAAGGTATTCATCTATGCATGGGCTCCGGGCGTGGATAGTTTAGGCAATGTCACCTCGACGAACATCATCGGTGCGTACCCCGGTCTGCGTATCTACCAGGACGTAGAGGGCTGGTACAGTTACGAGTTTGACAACTCGCTCGATACCATCCACTTCTGCATCAACTCGGGTGACGACTGCGGTGGCGTCAACGTACGCTCCAACGATCTGGAGACCAACTACGACGCTTGCTACGGTTGGCGTGCCGGTAAGGAGCTGAGTAGCAGCGAGGAGTTGTTGCTCGACTGCGACACGCTGCTCAATCCTGATTTCGATATCGTCATTGCTCCGGAGAGCGGTTTCTTCCGCGACTTGACCGAAGGACAAGAGGTGACGATCACAGCTGTCGGTGCGGAGAACGCGATGATCTACTACACCTTGGATGGCACAGAGCCGTCCACGGCTTCGCTCAACGGTCCGACGCCGCTGACCTTCACGGTCAATCAGACGACAACAGTCAAGGCCTATGCTGTAGTGGAGAAAGAGCGCACTGCTACCCGCAGCGAGACCTATACCTACAAGGCACCGCAACAGGGTGCTATCACCGTGAAGTTTATCAAGCCGGAGGAATGGGAGAAGCTCTATATCTACGCCTTCACGCGTGTGAAAGTAGGTAGTAAGTATAAGGATACCGCTTACCCCTTGGATGGTAAGGTGGCTTACAAGAAATGGCCGGGCCGTCCTTGGACTGCAACGGATATAGATGAAAATGGCTGGTATTCGTATACCTTCCCCGATGATATCCACGAGATCTACGTCATCTTCACCGAGGGTAACAACAAGCCACAGACCCAGGATATCTACGTGACGGAGAATGCTTGCTATCTCTGGAACCCCGACTGCCGAAAAGCCGTGGTGGACGACGACTGCGACGGACATATGCCGGAGGGTATCGAAGAGATCATCGATCAATCCGATAAGAACCGTGAGACCTACAAGCTCATCCTCAACGGTCGCCTCGTCATTATCCACAACGGCGCTATGTATGATGTGTTTGGTCGCCGTCTCTAATCCCTCAGACAGATGAAACGAATCTTATCTATACTGCTTATTGCGCTTTGCACGCTCGGCGTGCAGGCGCAATATGGCATTCGTGTGAACGGCACGGATGTCTATCCGGCTACGCAAACGGGTGAGTTTGAGGGTTTCACTCAGTACTTGGCGCATATCTATATCAATGCCGGTGATTACTGCGAACTATATGACATCAACAATGCCGTGGCTTGGACCAAACCGCTTAACAGCGCTTCTGTCTCGGCCTTCTCGCTCCAGAACAACCGTTATGTATGCTCTGCGGCCGGTTGCTACGATTTCTATATCAAGCTCAAGTTCAATGCCGACGAGCTCTATATAGGTCCCGGTAGCGATTGCACGAACACCCCCGGTGAGGGCGGTGGCGGCGGTACGACGCCCGTGACACCTACCGACTACGAAACGGCTGTGCCGAGTCAGTGCGAAGATATTATCTTGCAAGCATTCTACTGGGGCAGCAAGCAGGACAACGGCTATGGGGCAACCACTTGGCAAGCACTCTACGGCCAGGTCGACGAGATTAGTTCGTATTTCTCGCTCGTTTGGTTGCCGCCTTCAGCCCAAGCATCGGGCATCGATGCCGGCATGGGTTATATAGTGGACGACTATAGTGCCCAGCAGAGCGGTTTTGGTATGAAGCCTTTCTTGCAGTACCTCATCACCGGGTTGCACAACAAGGGTGTCAAGGTGCTGGCGGATATCGTCATCAACCACTGTGGTAACTATAGCAACAACTGCGATTTCAAGACCTTCAACTTCGGTACCTACGGTTCATTCTCGCCCAACTCCACATGGATCACTTCCGACGACGAGAAAGGGTGCAACCCGGGCGGTAACCCCGATGACGGTCAGCACGAACCCAACTATGCGGCTGCACGTGACTGGGACCACAAGAATGTCAATGTGCAGAATATGTGCAAGGCCTACCTGCAATGGATGAAGGCAGAGATGAAATATGACGGTTGGCGCTACGACTACAGTGGTGGCTATCATACCTCGCACGTTAACGACTATAACACTGCGTCCAAACCGTATTTCTCTGTCATGGAGTATTGGTATGGCGATGCAGCAGTGCTCAAGCAGCGCATCGATGATGCCGGCAAGAACACTCTCACCTTCGATTTTGCACTCAAGTACAACACCCTGCGTGACGGTATCTATCAGAAGAACTACAGCAAGTGTGTCAACGGTGGTCTGCGTGGCCGTGGCTATAGCAAGTATGCTGTCACCTTCATCGACAACCACGACACTTTCAAGCGTAGCGACAGTGAGGATGTGGCGGGTAAGAAAGACGGCTCCAGCATCAACGACAAGAGCCTGATGATGCGCTGCAACGCCTATATACTCTCCATGCCGGGTGTGCCCTGTGTGTTCTGGCCTCACTGGGTGAAATATAAATCTGATATCCAGGCGATGATCCATGCACGCCGTGCAGCGGGTATCCACTCGGAGTCGCAAGTGCAAAACGAGTCGGCTGCCAATGGTGGCTACAAGGCAACTGTCGTCGGCAAGCGTGGCAACGTGATCCTCTATCTGGGCAATGCCGCCAACGAGGCGGCTCCTGCCGGTTACAAACAAGCCGTCAAGGGCACTGATTACGCCATGTACTACACCGGCGATGACTCGCAGGACATAGAGAGCATTCAGCCGTCAGACGTCAGCACTCAGAAGTTTGTCAAGGATGGTCAGCTCTATATCCGCTGTGGCGAACGCGTGTATGACGCGCAAGGCAAATTGGTCTATTAAACGAACCACATATTTACTAACCAATTAAATTATTCGTATTATGAAAAAAATCTTTTCTCTTTTTGCTGCGGTACTTTTTGCAGCGGGCCTGTTTGCCCAGAGTTATGGTATCTTGGTGAACGGAAACACGTACTATTCAGGTACGCAGGTGGCTGAGTTCGATGGTTTCACCCAATATCTGGCTCATGTTCCGGTTGAGGCAGGTGATCAATTGCAACTCTGCGACTTCGACGCAAAGGCTACTTGGGCTGTAACGCTCGATGGCGCTTCTGTATCAGGTTTTTCGCTGAATGGTGACCACTATGATGTAACGGTTAGCGGTTGCTTCGATTTCTACATCAAGCTCAAATACCAGCAAGACCAACTCTATGTCGGTCCCGGTTCAGATTGTGGCGAAGGTGTTCCTTATACCTCTGGCGGTGGCCAAGGTGGCGGCGGTGGTGAAACCGGTTCGCTCGTTGGTTGGTTCTTCAAGGGTTATATCGATGGCGCTGATGTAGAGCCGTCTATGGCTACCCGTTTTTCCAACGGTACTGCTGCGTTCGCTTGCTCTGAGAAGAGTTACATCTTCGTGATCCGTCAAACCGATGGCTTGGCTGCTACCCAGTACATGCACCAGGGTTACGCTGAGTTGACCACCAGCGCTACGTTGCTCCCGAATATCGAGGGAGCCGGTGGTGGTGACAAGGTCGGCATCGAGGCAGGTATGTACACCCTCTATCTCTACGACAACGGTGATGGCTCCGTAGAGCTCTCGCTCAATGAGATCCCCGGTAAGACCCTCGTTAGCGATGACGCACAGGGCATAGAGGAGACGCTCGCTCCGGGTAAGGCACGCAAGGAGGTCATCAACGGTCAGCTGCGTATCGTGCGCGGTGACAAAGTGTTTGACGCAACGGGTCGTCAGCTGTAATTACTAACCAATAGGTACGCCTGCGTGTGTGCGCGGGCGTACCGTATAATTATCCCTACCATTATGCGTAAGATAATTCTTTGTTTGTTCGCGCTCTGCGCCCTCGGCCTGAGTGCACAAGTCACGACTTCGCCGAATCCTATCCCTGTGGGGTATACCGGCCAGATTACCATCACCTTTGATGCCACCAAGGGAACCGGCGGCATGCGGGGCGCTACCAAGTGCTACGCCCATACGGGTTACTGTACGGCTACGGCCGATTGGCAGGGAGTCGTAGGTGGTTCCTGGCGTTCAGCCAATGCACCCCAACTGACCAATATCGGTACCGACCTCTGGCAGCTGGTGATTCCTAATATGTTCACGTTCTATGGCGTAGCTGAGACCACTCCGATCACCAAGTTGGCGTTCGTCTTCCACGACGGCAAGGGCGGTTCGAAGGAAGGTAAAGGTGCCGGAGGTCAAGATATCTTTGTCACGCTGGGCGAAGAGACTGTAGGCGATATATGGGATGCCGTAGAGGGTGTGGCTGCAGTCACACAGGCGCGTCCCGCTGGTCTTAAGCAGGGAATTACCTACGGAGCTGACGGCACGTCTGTTACGCTCTGTACGTATGCTGCCAGCAAGACCCAGGCGGCTAACCGTGTGTTCCTGCTGGGCGATATGACCGATTGGCGTCTGGATGCGGCGCATCAACTCTACAAGGACGGCAACTATTTCTGGATCACGCTGACGGGCCTCACGCCCGGTAAGGAGTATCGCTTCCAGTATGCCGTAGAGCGTGCGGACGGCGTGAAGGTGCAGATCTCTGATCTCTATTCCACCAAGGTGATCCACCCGGACGACAAGTGGGAACCCAAGACGGTTGATCCGACGCTCATCAGTTATCCTACCCAGGGTGCTGACGGCGGTTATGTGACGGTGATCCAGCCCGGTAAGCCGGCCTACCAATGGAGCGACGCAACGCTGAATTTCCAGCGCCCGAACAAGAACAATCTTGTCATCTATGAGCTGTGGACCTACGACTATACGCTCCAGCGTTCTATCCCGGCTCTCATGGATCGTCTGGATTATATCCAGAACCTCGGCGTGAATGCAATCGAGTTGATGCCTATATGCGAGTTCGACGGCAACTACAACTGGGGCTACTCGCCTAACCACTATTTCGCACCCGACCGTGCCTACGGTTCGGAGACGATGTACAAGCAGTTCATCGACGAGTGCCACAAGCGCGGCATTGCTGTCATCCTCGATATGGTATTCAACCATGCTACGGGGCTCAACCCGATGAACAAACTCTATCCGTACGGCTCCGATCTGTCTAAGAACCCCTGGTTCAACGTCACAGCGCCGCACGAGGATAATGTGTATGAAGACTGGAACCATGATTTTGAACCGGCACAAGAGATGTTCAAGCGTGCTATCCAGTTCTGGCTCACAGAGTATAAGGTGGATGGCTTCCGCTTCGACCTCAGTCACGGTTTCTGCGGTACGACCAAGAACTCGGTGACGCACCTCAAGGACTACTACAACAACGGCCTGAAGGCTGTTTCGCCTACGGCTTATATGATCTGCGAGCACTGGGGTAGCCAGATGGGCAGCGAGCGTCCGCAACTCATCAGCGAAGGTATGCTCTGCTGGAACAACACCAACAATGCCTACATGCAGGCGGCTATGGGATGGCTCAAAGATGGCGATGCGTTCGGCGAGGCCAACCAGGACGGTTATGTCAGCTATTGCGAGAGCCACGACGAGGAACGTATGCAGTACAAGGCCAAGACCTACGGCAACGGTACGATCCAGACCGACGAGGCTACGCGCCTCGGTCGTGTGCCCGCTTGCGTAGCCTTCAACGTGCTGCTCAACGGTTCGCATATGATCTGGCAGTTCGAGGAGATCGGTTACGACTATTCGATCAACTCGGATATCGACCACCCGAATGGCGACAATAGCGACTATCGTTGCAACAAGAAGGTCAATCCCGCCAGCAAGGGCTATTTCACCCAGGCTGAGCGCGTAGCGGCTTTCAAGAAATGTGCACAGGTCATCGCGCTTCGTACCCAACTCATGCCGTCTGTCTTCGAGGGTAATCCCACGAGTGTCAACGTCGGTTCGGGCGTGAAGGTACGTACGATCCAGTGGGGTAGCAATGTGTTTGCGGTCGCTAACTTCGATGTTAGCACCCAGGCCGTCTCGATGCCATCCGGCACATGGTACGACTATCTCAACGGCGCTGCGCGTGCTACGGTCTCTACGTGTGTGCTCGCACCGGGTGAGCTGAAGGTCTTCACCGGTTCGGCAGTCAATGCGCCGGTCATCAACGATATTGAGCACCGCGACCATACGGACGTTGAACTCATCAGTTTCGATGAGGCTCCCCGGAGCCGTAAGATCCTGCTCGACGGACATATATATATCCTCCGTGGCGACAAGATGTACGACCTCAACGGACGCACAGTGCGCTAAGTGTTTCGAAGAGTACACAAAATAAGCGGAGCCTTCAAGCTCCGCTTATTTTGTCTCTAAACGTTAAACGTTCAATTATTCCATAGTATCCTCCATGGAATTACCGACTATCTTGCGATAGAGCTCTTTCGGGTCGGTGGCCTTGCGGATGATCTCGTGCAGGTCTTCTATCTTCACGCGGTCCTGAGCCATTGTGTCGCGGTAGCGAACGGTGACGCAGCCGTCTTTCTCGGTGTCGTGATCCACAGTGATACAGAACGGCGTACCTACGGCGTCCTGACGGCGGTAGCGCTTACCGATCGAGTCTTTCTCGTCATATGCCACCTTGAAGTCGAACTTCAGTTCGTTCATGATCTCTCGTGCCTTCTCGGGCAGCCCGTCTTTCTTGACGAGCGGCATGATGCAAGCCTTCACGGGAGCAAGAACAGCCGGCAGATGGAGTACGACACGCGTGTCACCTCCTTCGAGTGCCTGCTCTTCGTACGACGAACACATGACGCTCAGGAACATACGGTCCACACCGATAGAGGTCTCGATGACGTACGGGGTGTACGATTGGTTGAGCTCCGGATCGAAGTACTCGATCTTCTTGCCGCTGTATTTGGCATGGCTGCCAAGGTCGAAGTTCGTACGGCTGTGGATACCCTCCACCTCTTTGAAGCCGAACGGCATCTGGAACTCGATATCGGTAGCGGCGTTGGCATAGTGCGCCAGTTTGTCATGATCGTGGAAACGGTATTTCTCATCACCGAGACCCAATGCCTTATGCCATTTGAGGCGGAACTGCTTCCAGTGCTCAAACCATTTCAGCTCCTCTCCCGGGCGAACGAAGAATTGCATCTCCATCTGCTCGAACTCGCGCATACGGAAGATGAACTGACGGGCTACGATCTCGTTGCGGAAGGCTTTACCTATCTGCGCGATACCAAACGGAATCTTCATGCGGCCGGTCTTCTGTACGTTGAGGAAGTTGACGAAGATACCCTGAGCCGTCTCGGGGCGTAGATATATCTTCATCGCGCCGTCAGCCGTTGAACCCATCTCAGTGGAGAACATGAGGTTGAACTGGCGCACGTCGGTCCAGTTGCGCGTGCCGCTGATCGGGCATACTATCTCTTCGTCGAGGATGATCTGCTTCAGCTCGTCGAGGTTGTTGTCGTTCATTGCTTTGGCGAAACGCTCGTGCAGTGCCTCGCGCTTCTCGATGTGCTCCTTCACGCGCTCATTCGTAGCCTTGAACATCTCTTCGTCAAAGCTGTCGCCGAAACGCTTGCGGGCTTTGGCTACTTCTTTCTCGATCTTCTCGTCGTACTTGGCGATCTGATCTTCGATGAGTACGTCTGCACGGTAGCGCTTCTTCGAGTCACGGTTGTCAATCAGCGGATCGTTGAACGCATCTACGTGACCGGACGCTTTCCAGGTCGTCGGGTGCATGAAGATGGCGGCATCGATGCCTACGATGTTTTCGTGGAGTAGGGTCATCGAGTCCCACCAGTAACGCTTGATATTGTTTTTCAGTTCCACGCCGTTCTGACCGTAGTCATACACAGCGCCCAGACCATCGTAGATCTCGCTGCTCGGGAAGACGAATCCGTACTCCTTGCAGTGTGCGACGATTTTCTTGAAGGTTTCTTCTTGTGTTGCCATAAAACGATTTATAATTGTATATTTTTACTGTCACATATAGCCCACACAAACCGACTCAGTGCTTGTGGAGGGTAGAGGAGAAATTGCGGCAACCCTTTGAGTCACGATGTGACTCATGTTGTTGTGAACAAATTTCGACGACAAAAGTACTGCTTTTTTTTGAAATATGCAAATTTATTTGCACATATACAAAATTTTTTGTACCTTTGCAGGCTGAATGGATACGATATGTGCTATATCGACGCCGTATGGCGTAGGGGGCATTGCCGTGGTACGGGTGTCCGGTGACGAGGCGATACGTCTGGTCGACGGCTTGTTTTGTGGTCGAAAGGCGCTGACGGCAGCCAAGACTGGGACGGTGCATCATGGCCATATAGTCCGCGACGGCGAGACACTGGACGAGGTGCTTTGCTCCGTCTTACGAGCCCCTCATTCGTTCACGGGCGAGGACACAGTGGAAGTGGCTTGTCACGGTAGTCTGTATATCCAGCAGACCTTGCTTCAGTGGTTGGTGGATGCCGGTGGACGTATAGCCAGTCCCGGTGAGTTCACCAGGCGCGCGTTTCTCAACGGACGGATGGACCTGACGCAGGCTGAGGCCGTAGCGGACCTGATAGCTGCGCGTAGCAAGGCCGAGAAGGACCTGGCGCTGAGTCAGTTACGCGGAGCCGTCTCCGATGAACTGACCAGGCTGCGCGAACGACTGCTGCATTTCACGTCGCTCATCGAACTGGAATTGGATTTCGCAGATCATGAGGAACTGGAGTTTGCCGATCGCAGCGAACTGAAAAGTTTGGCGGCAGAGATAGAAAAGAAGTTGCAGGCGCTGATCCGTTCTTTTCGCACAGGCAATGCCATTCGCAATGGCATCGCCGTGGCCATCGTTGGTGCACCTAACGTAGGCAAATCAACGCTGCTTAATGCCCTGCTGGGCGAACAACGCGCCATCGTAAGCAATATACAAGGTACAACACGCGACACGATAGAAGACACGCTGCTACTGGACGGTATCCTCTTCCGGTTGATCGACACGGCAGGCTTGCGCCGTTCGGATGATGAACTGGAGAACATGGGCATGGAACGCAGTCGCAAGGCGGCCGAGCAAGCCGCTATTGTCGTTCGTGTGACAGATGGCAATTCGGTTGCGGATGACGGGTTACAGATTGCGGGCAAAATGATAAATGTCCGCAATAAGGCCGACTTGATGGCGCCTTCAGACGTTAGCAGTCAGTCTTCAGCCCTTCTGATCTCCGCCAAATCCGGCTATATTGAACCGCTCAAACGCGAATTGGTGCGCGTGGCACGCGAGGCGATGGAGCCTGCCGCGGTGATGCTGAGCAATGCCCGTCACTACGAGGCCGTCTGTCGGGCCCACGAGGCTATCGTGCGGGTGCAAGAAGGACTCGCTCAGGGACTAAGTGGCGAACTGCTCTCGCTGGACCTGCAAGACTGCCTCTCTGCGCTCGGCGAGGTGACAGGACAAATAACGAATCAAGAAGTACTCAACAATATATTCAGCAAATTCTGCATAGGCAAATGATTTTATCAATGACCGGTTATGGCAAAGCCGAAAGCCAACTGCGCGGACGCAAATTGATTTGCGAGATCCGTTCCCTTAATTCCAAATCGATGGATCTGTCGGTGCGTCTGGCGCCGCAGTTGCGTGCACGCGAACTGGAACTGCGTGCGATCGTCAGTCAGCGTCTGGAACGCGGTAAAGTGGATATGGCTATGTATATGGAAGAGCCTTCAGCTATCAGCCTTCAGCCTTCTGCTATCAACTGGGAGGCGGCTAAGATGTACGCAGCGCAGTATAAGACTCAGTTCGGCGGCGAAGTACCGGCCGAGGTGATGGCCTCTATCTTGCGTCTTCCTGATGTATTAAAGCAGCAGGAGGATGTGTCGGAACTGACGGAAGAAGAGTGGAATAATGTGCAGGCACTGCTGAATACGGCCATCGATGCTTTCATCGCATTCCGCACGCAAGAGGGAGCCGCGTTGCTGGCAATGTTCACCGAGAAACTGGACGGCATTGCCGACCTGCTCAGGCAAGTGGAACCGCTGGAGAAGGGACGTGTGGCAAAGATACGCGAACGGTTGGAACAGAGTCTGGCACAACTGAGTGCGGATACGCAGGCTCAGATCGACCGTAACCGACTGGAACAGGAGATGATCTATTATCTGGAGAAACTCGATATCACTGAAGAGAAGGTGCGACTGACTAACCACATAAAGTATTTCCGTGAGACCATGGACGCCAACGGCAGCGGAGTAGGAAAGAAACTCGGCTTCATTGCTCAGGAGTTGGGCCGCGAGATCAATACGCTGGGCTCGAAGAGCAACCAGTCGGAGATGCAGATCATTGTTGTGAAGATGAAGGACATCCTCGAACAGATTAAGGAACAAGTACTCAATGTGTTATGATATACATTTTTTGTGCGCCGTCGGGTAGCGGCAAATCGACAATGGTGAACCATTTGCTCACCAATCATCCAAACTTGTTTGAACTCTCTATATCCTGTACTACGCGTCCGCCGCGCGGGAAAGAAGTGCACGGACGGGAGTATTATTTCATCACGGTGGAGGAATTTCAAGACCGCATCAAGCGGGATGACTTCATCGAGTATGAGCAGGTGTATGAGGGACTGTACTACGGTACGCTGAAGGAAGAGATAGCTCGCATCGAGGCAGCAGGTCGGCAAGTGTTGTTTGATGTAGATGTGAAGGGTGGTATCAACCTGAAGCGTATCCTGGGCGACAAGGCTACCTCTATCTTCATCTGCCCGCCGTCGATCGACGAACTGCGCCGGCGGTTGGAGGGGCGCGGAGACACCAGTCCCGAGATGATCGAGAAACGGTTGGCCAAGGCCGAAGAAGAGCTGTCGTATAAGCCGCAGTTTGACCGTGTGGTGGTGAATGACGACTTGCATCATGCCTTCACCCAACTCGATGCTATCATCGGCGAAAGTACAAAGTGACAATGTACAATGTGCAAAGGAGCTGAATGCTGAATTCTGAATTCTGATGGCCAAAATAGGTATCTACGGTGGCAGTTTCAATCCGGTGCATTTCGGTCACGTGGGATTGGCAAGGTGGGTGATGGAGCATACCGACCTGGATGAACTATGGCTGATGGTCAGTCCAAGCAACCCGCTGAAAGATGCACGTATCCTTGCGCCAGAGCAGGAGCGTCTGGCTGCAGTGCGCGAGGCTGTACAGGATATACCCGGCGTGAAGGCATGTGACTTCGAATTTTCACTGCCTCGGCCGTCCTATACGGCGAATACCTTACGAGCACTGCAGGCGGCGTATCCGGAGCACACGTTCACACTTGTTATTGGGGAGGATAATTTGGCTATATTCCCTCAATGGCGTGAATATGAGTATATCTTGACCAACTTCCGCATTTTTGTATATCCTCGCCACAGCCAAATCATCAATCATAAATCAGAAATCATAAATGCCAAGAATATCACGTTCCTGGCAGATGCACCTTACTTTGATATTTCTTCTACCGAGTTACGCGAAAGGGCGCGTGGCAATTTTCTTAAATGATGTTTTATTTTTCTAATAAAGTCTAAAAATATTGCAAATTTAACGAAAAAATGCATTTTTTTGGCATATTTTTTGTCTATTCCAAAATAATGTCGTACCTTTGCGCAAATTTAGGTTAGAATGCTCAATAGAAAAACATTTAACCTTATAGATAACACAAAACAATTATTTATGAAAAAAATCTTTTCTCTCTGCCTGTCGCTGTTGATAGCGATGACAGTTCTTGCCGTTCCGGCTAAGCGCGGATGGCAAACCCGCACCCAGGCTGATGGTACCACCATCGAGGTGCAACAATTTGGTGATGAGTTCTACCACTACATGATCAACCGTGACGGAAAGCAAGTGCGTGAAGTCAACGGTATGTACGTAGAAGTAGGTGAAGCTCCGACGCCCGCTGTTGCTAAAGCACGTCGTGCGAAAGGCGTTGCGCGTCGTCAGCGTAAGGACGTAGGTACTGCTCCTAACTTGGCTCCGAAGGGCGTGGTGATTCTTGTCAACTTCAGCAACAAGTCGATGCAGTCCGGTCATACGAACGCTACGTTTGATGAGCTCTGCAACTCTACTAATTGTACCGTGAATGCCGGCTATCCTTCAGCACGCGAGTATTTCAAGTCGCAGTCGAATGGAGCATATGCACCGCAGTTTGATGTGTTTGGCCCGGTGACGCTGAGCCGTAATGTAGCATACTATGGTACCGACGGTTCGGAAGAAGGTGACGACCAGCATGCCACCGACGCTGTGGTAGAGGGTTGTATCTTGGCTAACGAGCAGTTTAGCATCAACTGGGCGGACTATGACTCCGATAACGACGGTTACGTAGATTTCGTCTATGTGATTTTTGCGGGTCAAGGTCAAGCAGACGGAGGTACTGCAGAGACCATCTGGCCGCACAACTGGTCTGTAGAGGATGCTCGTCAGTATGGTTATTGTACCTATACGGCTACGCAATGCAAAGTAGGTGGCAAGAAGTTGGATAACTACGCTATATCGGGAGAGATGTCCGGTAATGCGCTTGGTGGTATCGGTACCCTTTGCCATGAGTTTGGTCACGTAATGGGTTTGCCCGATCTGTATGACACGAGTTATGGCACGAACTATGAGAACTGCCTCACGCCGAACGACTGGAACATCATGGATGGCGGTTCGTACAATGCTGACGGTCACTGCCCGCCTAACTATGACCCGTGGGAGAAAGAGTTCTTCGGCTGGCATACATCCATCAACCTCGGCAATGAGGGACAGAATGTGACCCTTTATGCCAATGGTACGGAGAACTATCAGGCTTATCAGATCAATGCCAGCGGTGATTATGTCAGCCCGACTACTTCCGGTGTGCGTTATTATATCGAGAATCGTCAGGCACAGGGCTGGGACGCTCCGCTCACCGGTCACGGTATGCTGATTTGGAAGGTCAACTTCAATTCCAGCAAATGGGAGAGCAACGAGCCGAACAATACCGCTAATAATCCGTATTATACCGTTGTTTCTGCCACCGGCACGAAGATCGGTTGGGACGGCAGCACGGACAATTGCCCGAAGAACACCTTCCCCGGAAGCGGTAAGAAGACCTCTTACACTGGTATCAGCGGTAAGCCGCTGTTGAACATCGCTGAGAGCAACGGTGTAGTGACGCTGACGTATATCGAGGAACCTGTAACTCCTGTTGATCCGTTTGAGATCACATGGATGGTAGGTGGTCAGACGTTCGCTACCACTACTTCTACCGGCAAGGTTGTACTGCCCGCTAACGAGCCTGCAGCATGTGACGGTAAGGTCTTCTACGGATGGTGCGCACAGGCTAGCTATAGCAGTGCTACTACTGCGCCGACGCTTGTCAAGGCAGGCGACGCAGCAGCAGAGGGCGCTACCTACTATGCCGTGTTTGCTGAGCAAAGCGGCGAGGGTGGCGCAGCGGTAAACGACGTGCTGAACCGTCAGTCAACAGGCGTGAGTGGTAATAACTACGCTTCTTGGAGCGGTGTTTCCGGTACCTCGGGTGCTGTATATGCAGGTCAGAGTGCAGGCGGCAACGATGCTATCCAGTTGCGCTCCAACAATAACAACTCTGGTATCATCACTACCATTTCCGGTGGTAAGTTGGCAAAAGTAACGGTGGATTGGAATGAGAACACCGCAAGCGGCCGTACGCTGGAAGTATATGGCAAGAACAGTGCATATAGTTCGCCGTCTGACCTTTACGATGCTTCGGACAAAGGCACTTTGCTTGGTTCGATCGTTATGGGTACCAGCACGGAACTGGAGATTGAAGGCGACTATACCTTCGTTGGTGTTCGCTCGAAACAGAGTGCAATGTATCTGAACTCCATTACCTTCACTTGGGGCGGTGGTGCTTCGTACAGCAACTATACCACTGATTGCAGCGAATTTATGGACGTAGAGAACGTGACGGTTGACCCGAATGCGGCTAAGAAAGTGATCCGCAACGGACGTCTCTACATCCTCCACGGCGATGTGATGTACGACGCAACCGGTGCGCGCGTTCAATAACGAATGAATCATCGGTTAGACGTAATATCTATGCTTACCCTCGGCGCTGAATGATTCAGTGTCGAGGGTTTATGCATATCTGCCAATAATCCCGACTCATGCGAGTAGAGAACGACATATTGATTCCGGAGATGGAGCGTTTGCTCAGGGACGGACATGAGGTGCGTTTCACGCCGGCAGGGCAGAGTATGCGTCCGTTCATCGAGGGCGATCGCGACAGCGTCATCCTTGCGCCGCTGCGCCGCAAGCCGCGTCGCGGAGACGTTGTGCTGGCGCGTGCAGAGACGCTATGCGGAGCGCAGACCTATGTGCTGCATCGAGTGCGTCGTCTGGAGGGTGAGACGGTGGTTCTGCAGGGGGATGGAAATCTGAACGGAGAGGAGCGATGCAAGGTTGCAGATGTGATTGGTATCGTTGTGCGCGTAGAAAGTCCCTCAGGCCACCGCAAATGGCTTCCGCGAGGCATTCTATGGCAAATGCTCATGCCCTTCAGACATTGGTTACTCAAAATTTATCGTCATACTACTCTAAAATGGCATTATAAACAATGAAAACGATTACCGGATTTAAGTTGCGTCAGTTGGGCAACGAGTTTATACTGGTGGGCGAGTCGATCGAACTCATCAATTTCAACAAGATGATCACGCTCAATGAGACTGCTGCTTTCCTTTGGCGCGCCGCCGAAGAGCAGACTGTCCGTCACGGTGCGTTCACTGCCGCCGAACTTTGCAAGGCGCTCTGCGACGAATATGAGGTATCGCCCTCGCAAGCGATGACGGATGTGGAGGCTACGATAGCGTCGTGGAAAGATGCCGGAGTGATCGAATTTTAAAATCACGGGATAATATACACAGTATATTATAGGGTAGGGTAGGATGCGATATCGTCTCGTTCGCCTTGGCTTCCCCAGCCGGCTTCCCTTTTCGAAGCCAAAAGTCAATTGGCTTCTCCATGTTCCGCTTAGGTAATTTTTTTTGTGCCTTATGGGGATACGTTCCTCTCAGAATATTCTGAGGGGATTTTTATGTTTAATATTGATATAGAAGTTTTCAATTTTTAAGAAATGGCTATATATCCTTATGATTCGTGCATACACAAGGGCGAAAAATTTGCGTGTTTCGAAAAGAAATATTAATTTTGCACCCGTTTTTGAGCCAGTTTTGCAGAAATACACTCATAAAATCTTAAAAATAGTACATTTTGCAAACTTGACTTTACAAAACAAAGGTAATTACTTAATTAAGGAACAAAAAAGATGAAAATTAGTCTGTATAAAGTATTTCTTTTTGTGTGTGCCTTGGCCTTTAGCAGCCAAGCGTGGGGTCTGACGGCTACGGCCAATCGGGCTACCCTGCACGACAACTTCAGCAACGACGACAAGCGCACGACTTGGACCGGCAGTCATGTGACTTTTGCTTTCTCCGGTAGTTCGCTCTATACGACCTTAGGTTATCTGTACATCCCGCATAATGCCACCTACAGCCTTAGTTGGACGGTGGATGAGGGCTATGCGATCACCGTAACGCGTGTGGCCGTGGATGTAGAGCGTGCCAGTGGTACAGGATACAAGATGACGGTAGGCAACGGCAGTCAGTCGGCCAACCTCTTCTATAGTTGGAACGTGCCCGCGGGCGGAATCACCTCCGGCGTGATGAGCCTGGGCAACGACGACGAGGTGACCGTAGCTGTCTGCAAAGCCGGTACGTGGTCCACCTGTGCCGTCAAGTCGATCAGTGTGGAATATACCGTCGCTCCGACGATCTATGTGTTCGACGGTAGCGGCAAGGATGATGCTCAGAAGGATCAATGGAGCCAGCACGACAACTGGGACGTGAATGCCACGCCTACGATCGACCATACGGTGATCATCCGCCACGACGTCGTGATCGATGAAGAGGTATCAGCCTACGGCGTGACTATCGAGGACGGTTATACGCTGACGATCGCGCCTACAGGCGGACTGACGGTAGGAGCGGGTGGTATCATCGGTGCCACCAAGGACAATCTGCTGTTGCGTGCTGGCCAGGAAGGCGACGTACGCGGTCAGACGGGTTATCTGCGTATCTCTCCGGAGAGCACGACGCCCATGCCCGAGGCTACGGTGGAGCTGTTCACCCGTGCGTATTACGACATGTATGAGACCGAACACCAGGAGTACGGTCAGTGGCAGTTCATCGGCATCCCCGTGGAGGGCGGTGCGAAGGCGAAGACGGTGTTCGCGCAGAGTTGGCTCTACAACTGGGGCACCGAGACCGAGGAATGGCTCAACAACCGTAAGACCCTCACCCTCGCGCCTTTTGACGGTTATGCGACCTCGCAATATATGAACCGCAACGGCCTGCGTATCGTGTTCAGCGGCCGGCTGATCGCCAATGCCGACCGTACGATTGAGTTAGCCTACAACGCCGGGCAGGAATATACGCAGAACATGCTGGCCAACAGTTATGCGGCGCCGATTGACATCACACGTTTGGAGGACTCGGATTTCGAGCACATGCAAGCTGCGATCTACCTCTTCAACACCGGTTCGCGCAATGACATCAAGCAGTTGGCTTCGTCCCGTTCAGGCAGTTACGACACGCCGGGGCAATACTTGGCTATTCCTATCGGTTCGGCAGCTGCGATGAAAGATGCTTTCGGCACGCCTACGGTGGTGGCCGCGATGCAAGGTTTCTGCGTGCATGCTACGGGCGAAGGAGCGCGCCTGACGCTCGATTACGATAAACTCGTTTATCGTGCTACGGCCGCCAATGCGCCGCTGCGTGCGAAGCGCCGGGCTCGCCGGGCCGATGATGCATCGCTGACGGGGGCACTGTGCGTGTCGCTCTATAGCGATGCGGTGGCGGACAACCTCTACCTGATGGAGTCGGAGCGTTTTGACAAGACGTATGAGAACGGTCTTGATGCACGGAAGATGACGAGTGGCGAGGCGAATATCTTTGCTGTGGAGGGCGATGAACAGCTGGCTGTAGATGCCACGAGCCGACTGGCAGGCACGCAGCTGGGTATGCGTACGGGTGATACGACGGCTTATGTATTGCTTTTCAGCCGTCTGCAGACGATTGAGCCCCTGGCGCTGACGGATGCCCTGACAGGCGATACGATCGACATAGAGGAAGGCATGGAGTACCGTTTTGAGACCACGCCGAATACGCTGATTGCCGATCGTTTTCGCATCGTGGTGCGAGAAGAGGCAGAGCAGCCGGGCGTAAGTACGGATCTGGAGTCCGCAGAGACAGCTCCGAAGGCACGTAAGTTGCTGCGCAACGGTCAGATCCTGATTGAGAAGAACGGCGTACGCTACAGCCTGATGGGGCATGTAGTGCGCTGATTATGAGAATATTCCCCCTCGTGACGAGGGCGTATTAGAAAGGTATTAGTATGAAAAAGATTGAAGCTATGATAGCGCTTTTGCTGTGCGTGTTAGTGAATGCGTCAGCTGGCGGGTTAGCACGGGTTCCGGTGGCGGCCATGCACTCCACCAGTCCGATGATTGTACGAAGCGCCACTCTTAATGCCGGTTGTGGCGGTAACATAGGGACGGCAGGCATGTATAGAAGTAGTTTTCGAACGTCTGCTTCGGCAGTGTGCGGAGGCGTCACAACGTATGACACAGGGTGTCGTCGAGGCCCCATACGCAGGGCGGCATCGTTGCCTCCGGGAGCTTGTCCAGATTGTCCGTGGGAGAATATCGGCACCGAGGAGAATCCCATTTGGGTGTGCCCTCACTGCGATTGCGATCCATACGACGGGCCTTGTGAGGATTGCCACTGCAATTTGCCGGTGGGTGATGAGTTGACAATGATGATTTATGCAGTCTGCATGGGTGTGTATATTTACAAGCACCGGCAGGCTGTTATTTGATTTTTAGAGGTCTAAATCATCTGATCTTCTCTATATAATAAATAGAGGGGATTTTTTTTATGTTTTATATTTCGAAAAATATACATTTTTTAAGAAACGGCTATATATCCTTATGATTCGTGCGTGTGCGAGGGGTAAAAATTTGCGTGTTTCGAAGAAAAATATTAATTTTGCACGCTTTTTTGTTGGTTGGAATTATGAAAATGTGTGTAAATAATTAAAAATCGTACATTTTGCCAACCGCACATAGCAAACAAGTCAAACAATCGAAAATTAAGGTACAAAAATATGAAAAAATCTACGTTTTTTAATACTTATTCTCGTCTTTTCCTCATTATGCTCATGGTGGGTGCATGGAGTGTACCTGCGTGGGGGCAAAACTATCAAGAAAGCAAGTGGTGGTCGGTGTATGATACCAATGAACATACAGGTGATGCTTCTAATATTTCAGGAGTCACTGTATGCTCGTATAGTGCATTTGCTCCTAATGCTGGGACTTTTAGTTTTGACTCCAAATTGCCAGGAAAAGACAAGTCTAGTAAGCAGAGTAGTAATTCGGATCCGAAAGAGTATGAGGTAGAAGATTATCAAATTAAATTTGGTGATAAAACTGTGGATGTTTCGCAAAACGTAAGTGCGACATCAGAAAGGTCCGGAAAAGGAACATGGCTAAGCCCTTATAAATACACGTTCAAATACACTTATAATTATAGACATATTGATGGTAGTGGTTTGGGTACAGAGTTGACATCTATTAATGCAGATTATATTTACAAATTAGCCAATGCATCTATTTCTATTATACCACTTGTGACATGTGTAGTTTATGTACAAAATGTCAAAGTCCCGGTAGCGAAACACATTCGTTTGGTGAAGGATGGTGCAGATAATGGTGCGACAAATGTTTCGAGGAGTTTTGGAGATGTGACATGGGGAACGACGTCTAATGCTCAAACGGTTAATTTCCGTTCATTCTTAACAAACAATAACATTACCGTTGAATTGACTAACGGTGATGCAGAAGTATGGCGTTTAGGTACAAGTAGCAATAAGACTGGCAAGATTACAAATAGTAAAGATGGCTACACTTACGCGATAGGAGCCAATAAATTTGCTTATAATGGAACGGGCGCTTGTAATGCATCAGATGCAAGTGTGAAGGGTAAGGCTTCCGGATATGACTTTGTGGTATATTTCTGTCCGAAGGCAGCAACTAGTTATACTGGAACAATTACTATTACTGATGGGACAAGTACGGCAACCGTAACATTGTCAGGAACGGGTATCAAGCGTAACCAAACTATTCAGAATTTCTCGACGACGGCAGAAACGCACTGGACGTCAGATGCTATAACCGCTTTTGCAGCCTATACGACGGATAATACTTCCGGTGAGGCTAATGATTTGCCAATTACTTACACGACCAGTAATGACCAAATAGCAACCGTTGCTTCTAATGGAGCAGTATCCATTGTAAAAGGTGGTAACAATAATGATACGCAAGTAACATTCCGTGCTACGCAGGCAGGAGATGATTGGTATAACTCAACTTATAAAGAGGTGACATATACCATCAATAAGGTTACGCCTGTTGTAACATGGCCGACGATTAATTCCGATTTAAAGTATAATGAGAGTTGTCCGATAGGTGCGCAAGTGCAAGACTATTGGACTGTAGGCTCGGCGGTTGATAATAAGCAAAATCCGAATCCTACTGTTGCTGGTTCGTTTACTTGCGAGGAGGATCTGCTGCCGGCAGCAAATGACGAGGGATATACCGTGTTGTTTACGCCGGACAATGGCGATTGGTATAATTCGACTTCTGATAAAATCTATGGAACGGTCGCAAAGGGCGACCAAACGATTACTTGGAATCTGTTGGCCGGAAAGAATGCTCGTGAGCAATGGTACGAGTATGCAACAGGTGAGACGTTTGATGCAACTGCTACTTCGGGATTAGCGGTAACTTATGCAGTGACAGAAAATTCTTCGGCAGCCCATATTGAGAATGGAAACCAATTGTCTGTAGATCATGTTGGCCAGAAGATTACGGTGACAGCTACCTGTGTGGATGCAGCCGGCAACTGGAATACAGCTACAGCAACCAAAACCTTTTATACTTGCGGTGCGAAACCGAACGACTGGTCTGAAGTAGAAGCCTCTGAGTTGACGTATGGTGACTTATTGGAAGTCTCAACATTAAGTGGAGACGTTAAGTTGAATGGTGTGGTTGTGCCAGGCACATTAGCATGGGAGAACCCGAGCACCTTGCCGAGTGCTACACAAAATAACACGCCTGAAAGTTTCTCTGTCCGTTTTACGCCGGAGAACGAAAATGCATATGGAAGTGTAGTATTTGATGTGCCTGTGACGGTAAAGAAAGCGAAAGCGGATTTGAAGTGGAATATTAGTCACGGTCTACGTGAGAATACGGTCTATTCCAATTTCGTAACTTCGACCAATACGGATCCGAGTGCTTCTTTGAATATAAGTGTTTCTTCTTCTAAGCTGAGTGTAGAAGGTAATAAGCTGACTACAAAAGGCGTAGAGAGTGCTACCAATTGTACCATCCATGTTGCTCAAGCAGCTACTGATAACTATGAGGCTATAGCACCGGTAGCATGGCCTGTGACTATTCGTCCTAAAGTGAATGTATGTTTGCCGGTGACTATGAATGGCGATTTGATGGGGGATATGACTGTTGCTTCTACAGATGCATCTTGGTGTAATACCAATTCACAGGGAACGGATCATTACCTTACCAGCGATGTTCGTTATTCGCAGGAAGTTGGTATTGCGTTGGGTTCGTGGAAAGACGGTTTTACCGGCATAAGTTGGACTAAACTCAAGAACTTGCTTTTCGGTGACGGTACCTTCGAATGGTCCACCAAGTCAGTAGATTTGTCTTTCACGGGAGTGCCGGATCGTATCAGTTTCAGCACACAATTGCAACTCGTTGAGTTTTTGTGGCTTGGCGACTGGAAAACAGCAAATGTAACAGCTGATCAGTTTATTCTATACCAGAGTGCAGACGGTAGCAATTATACTCAGGTGCAGACTAAACAAGGAGCTACTACGTTTGACGAGGCATTAAATCCGACGACACGTTATATTCGTATTGAGTACAAGGGTAACTTCACCGGATTTATCAAGAACTTGCAAATCACGCAAAAGAAATACTTGACAGCATCGCCTGCATCATTGACTTTTGCGGATGAGACACACTTGTTGAATACCCCGCAGGAATTGACGATTTCCTATTCTTCGTTAGGTTCGTGCGGCGATCAAGACGGTGAGATTACAGTTAGTTCTACCAATCCTGCATTCTATGTAGATGAGACGGAAATCACGGATAAAGTAGGAATGGACCAATATGGCTCCCATACTATCCGCGTTCGTTGCAACGATGTTAACCAAAGCGGGAAAATTGTCTTCGAAGCATATGATGGTACCACATTGGAAGTTCCTGTAAGTTCCGCGAAACCGGTGCTGACAGCATCGTCGCCTGTCATCTTCAAAACGGGTACGGAACACGCTCCGGCACCAGAGACGCTCTATCGGACGCTTGATGAAATCGGTTATGCCGGTTGCTTTGAGGGCGCGGAGGCTAAGTTTGACACCTTATATATATACGGAGTATCTGAGTCGGCTGCTTCGAGCCGCGCTTGGGAATTCGATGCTTCTAAGGGTTATAACGTGCCGGCAATAGCGGCAGGTAATCTCCATACGCCGTGCTTCGTATATGCGAAGAATGGCTCGCAGTATGATTATAAGCGTACGTTTGATGCTACTACGACATCCTTGAACATCCAGGCTGCGGGTAAGAAACTTGGATTTATCGGTTACAAGCCTGCCGGAACAGCAGCATTCCATGCTATTCAGTTGAATGGCGCGGCCAATGAGCAGACGGAGGTTTATCTGAATAATGTAGAGATCGGCGTTAACGGAAGTGCGCTGGTAGTGAATAATACCGAAGCCGCAGAGGACGCCTTCGCAGTGAAGGTATATGCGCGCGGTACAAATATCCTTCAGGCGAATGCTGCTGCGGTTCAATTGTCTGCTAATAAAGCACAATTGACCATTGAGGATAGTTGGAAAGCCGGTGATGCATCCGCAGTACTGGCGCTTCGTCCGGGAACAGGTAACCCGTCTATCGACTTAGGCGGCGCGAAAGGGAAAGTAATCATCAACGGTACGCAAATCGAGTTGCACAATGCTACGAATATGGCTATCGTTCATATGAATGATACGAAAGAGGAGACCGATGGTGAAGTGAAGATTAACGACGGTACGATTCTCGGCGATGCAATCCTGGGTCTGCCGCATAAAACGCTCATCGATGGCGGTACATTTAATGCTGGCGATATCAAAGTATATAAAACGTCGGAGAAAGTTGTTCGTGCGCTGAACAGTCGCAATGAAGTATTGGGACGTCAGACCACTACGGAGGATCAACTGCCTGAGTGGTACGGCAAGGCACACCTGACTTTGGACGGCGATAAAGTTCACCCGATGTTGTTCGGCGGCGAAGGCTTGTGTGTCTTTGATAATTCACAAAATGATCATCAATCGAACAATGACGATAACTGGACAGAGAAACCGAGCAGTACCAGTGATGCCATTATTACTGAAAATATGGATATCACAGATTCGTTGACGGTGAACAGCCTGACGATCAACGAAGGTGTGACCGTGACCGTAGCTAACGGCGCTACACTGAGCATTGGTGACGGCGACTCCTATCGCACTACGGCCGGTAACCTGCACGTAGAGAACGGCGGTAATGTGATTCTGCATAACGGTCAACTGAATGTCAATGACTTTATCTTAGATGCCGAGTTGGGTAGCATCAACGAGAACACATCTACTCCGTCGGCTTCCGGTCAAGTGATGGGCGAGCAGAAGCTGAATGTATCGGGTGACGCGTACTTCCGTTTGACGCTTGATCCGTTGTCCGGGCGCAACACTCTTGGTTGGTACGACTTCGTACTGCCGTTTGAGGTGGATGTGATTGGTGGTATCTCGATGGAGGGCGACGACACACCGCTGGTATTTGATGTGAATTACGCAGTGATGAACTATACGGAGGCTAAGCGTGCGCAGAATGGCAAGGACTGGAACAAGTATCGCGGTACGATGGAGCCCGGTCGCATATATACGATCGGCGTAGATGATGATTACGATTGGAACACCGTTATCTTCAAGAAGAAAGCCGGTGCTGCAGTAACAGGTGACCGCTCATTCACAACTGAGTACTCCGGTCTGGCTGCAGACGATAAGGACAATGGATGGAATGGTTTTGGTAATGGTACGCTGCATCATACCGAACTGAATGTGCCAGACAGTACATACGTCCAGATTTACGACCACGCTAACCGCTGCTACCGTCCGCACTTGGCTAAGGATTATAGTATTGCCGTAGGTGCATCGTTCTTCATGCAGGTAGACGGTGTAGAGACTATCTCTCTGCTGACAATAGATAATAAAAACCATGGTTTCTTGGCTCCGGCTCGTACGGATCGCAATGTAGAGAAATTCCAGTTGGCGCTGCAGGCAGAGGGTGCTGCTAATGTGGCTGACCAACTCTGGGTAAGCGCAAGCGAAGAGGCTACGGGTAAGTATGTGATTGGTCGTGACCTGCTGAAGATGGGTAATCCGACCGAGTCGAAAGTGGCTCGTATGTGGAGCACGCGTAACGATACACGTCTGTGCGTTAATGAGATGACGCTCAGCAACGGTGTTGCCAATTGCGAACTCAGCCTGTTTGCTCCGGAAACTAAAGAATATACCTTGTCGGTAGAGGCTGCTCCGGAAGAGGCAACGCTCTATCTGACCTACAACAACCGTGTGATCTGGAACTTGAGTTACGCGCCTTATGTGTTCGACTTGAGTAAGGGAACGACTGAGGGTTACGGTTTGCGTCTCGTGGCAGAGGCTCCGCAGATGCAGACGGGCATTGACGAGACCGGTGCTGATGCACAAGGTGTGAAGAAAGTGCTGATCGACAATGTGATCTACTTGGTTACCCCGCAGGGTGCTATGTATGATATTAATGGAAAAATAATCAAATAATATTTGCGTGTTTGAAAAAAAAGTAGTACCTTTGCAGCCGCAAATGAAATCAATGTGCCTTATGGCTCAAAAGAAACACTATTACATACCGATCGTAGAGGCGATTTCCGTTGAGACGGATTTCCTTATGACGATGCCGGATAGTTATCACGGCTCCGGCGGCGGTAGTCATGCTCCTGAGCATCGTGCGAAAGTGTTCTGATTTCAAGCAATGAAACGATTCCTCTTATTAAAACTGATAGGTATGTGCATCGGATTGAGTATTCTCTCCGATGCATATGCTACTACATCGACCGCTAATAAATCTACTCTCATCAGTGGATTTAACGACGGGACGCATTCCACTTCATGGACGGCAAGTCATGTGACGTTCCGACTTGCCGGTACGGATAATGCGATATATACAACCTCTTCTGCATTGTTAGGTTCGTATTTCTATCTCAGCAACGGAAGTCGCTATGGTATCATACCTCTCAACGAAGGAAAGACCTACACTTTGTCCTGGCAAGTGGATGCCGGATACGATATAGAGATCACGAATGTGACGCTCAACGTGGATCGCGCTTCCGGTGCGGGTTCGTATATCACGATAGGTGACGGTCCTCGGACAGGCGATTTATTCCTGGGTACTTCGTTTAATATATCCTCTGGTTCGCATACCTATACAAAGGACGAAACGATTGCTATTCTTTTTGAGAAGGCGGTCTCATGGTCCACTGTGGCAGTGAATTCGATTACGGTCACCTATACGCTCATCCCTCTGTTCATTTACGACGGTAGCGGGGATGGGTCTGCCGGCGACACGGAGCACTTGCGATGGGATAAGGCGGATAACTGGTTGCACAACAATGTGCCGACCATCAACGATGAAGTCTATATCCGTCACGACGTGATTGTAGAAGGTGAGGTGGCTGCGAAGAAGATGACTATTGAGGGCGACAACCATGTGACAATCATGCCCGAGGGCAAACTCAAGATTGGTACTGGTGGTATCATCAATGCCACGACCGAGAACCTGAAGTTGGCAGCGGCTACGACGGGTGCTAACCGCGGCAAGACTGGTTCGTTGCTTATTTCGCCCAGTTACACCGGTTCGCTACCCAATGCTACGGTAGAGATGTACTCGGTGGCTTATTTTGATATGACTGCCGATGACCGCAACAACGTTGCTTCGTGGCAGTATGTAGGTTCCCCGATGGCTGCCGGCACGCCGGCGAAGACGATCTTCTCGTCCAGCTGGTGCTACAACTGGGATGAAGCTGCAGGCGAATGGAAGAACAACCGTCGTACGCTGACCTTAGCGCCCTTCGTCGGTTACGCGACTTCGCAATATACCGCCCCAGAGGGATTGCTGGTGAGTCACGTCGGTCAAGTGGCCTCGAATGGCAACATAGTCCTACCGTTGACCTATAACGGCTCGGGAGCTGAAGGCGGAGCGAATGTGCTGGCGAACAGTTATACTGCACCGATAGATATTACGAAAATGCAGACGTCTGACTTTGTCAATGCCGAAGCAACAATTTATCTCTTCAATACCGGATCGAAGAACGATGAAGCCACTGCAAGCACCAATTCAGACCCCGGGCAGTATATCGCTATTCCTATCCACCTGGCGGGTACAGGCGACCTCCCCGCGGTTATTCCTTCGATGCAAGGATTTTATGTGCAGGCGAGTACGCCCGGCGTGAACGGTTCGCTCACGCTTAACTACGAGCGTCTTGTTTGGAACGCTACGCATACTAACTCTGCGCTCCGTGCTCCGCAGCGCTTGCAAGAAGAAGATAAAGCTACGCTGTGCGTCTCGCTCAGCGCAGACGGATGGACTGATCGACTCTACCTGATTGCGTCCGAAGAGAACGAGCAGTCTTTTGAGAATGGTTATGATGCGCATAAGATGATGAGCGGCAACCTCAATATCTTCGCCATCGAGGGTAGCGACAGTCTGGCCGTGGATGCCACCAATGCAATGATAGGAACGCGCGTAGGTGTGCGTACGGGATATGAGACGGCTTATACACTCGTCTTCAGTCATGTGAATCTTGCCGATGAGTTGGTGCTGGTGGATGCTGAAGCGATGCAGACGATCGATATCAATGAAGGAACGCAATATACGTTCTTTGCCGAACCGAACAGCGTGCTCGCTCATCGTTTCTGTATCATGGAGCGTCAGTCGCCGGCTGTGTTGACAGACCTTGACAACACCTCAACGGGCGAGAGTAAGGTGAAGAAATTCATTAAGAACAATCAACTATATATTCTCCATAACGGTGCACTATATACGATCATGGGCACTGTGGTGCAGCAATGAAAAAACCGTTCTGGTTATATATATTAGTAGGTGTCTGCTTCGTGCTATGGGGCATCTGTCTTTTGCAGGTGGTTTTCTTGCAGAAGGCATATGTGGAGGCTCCGCACGTAGGGGCAATTGTCAACTATTCTTCCCGTTATAACGGTTCGGCTGCCGTACATATTTCCTCGTCTGCGCGCTGGCGTCACAGCCTGGTGGTGCCGCAGGTAGCGGTGAGTCAGATGGAAGGACCGAGTGCGGCGAATAGTGCACCGACGGCACCCATGCGCATACACACCACCTCTTCGCAGCGCATAGTGGAAGTAGGAGGCGGAGGAGCGGGTGTATCAATGCAACCCACGAGCAGCATCAACAATACGTCGCGCGGCATTGTCTATAGCCAGTTGTCTATTCCTACCGTGCAGGGCCTTCTTACCTCTGCTTCGTTGGTACGCGGTGGAATCACGGGCGATGAGACATACGCACGGATGACGCGCAGTGCTGCACCTCGGCTGGCACCGTCCTTGCCGCCGGGCGTCTGCGATCAGTGTCAGTGGATCTGGGATGGCGAGAAATGGGTATGCTCGGTGTGCGGGTCTGATGCGTTGGATGGATGCATACATGAAGAAGAATATGGACACTGCTGGTGTCCGATAGGCGACGGATGGCCGGTATACCTGTTTATGGCATTCCTGGCGCTTGGGTATGCCTATTCTAAAAAGAGATCTCTCGGATAATCGATAGCTACAAGGAATAATCCCTCAGGCGGAGCAGAGTGACCTGCACTCCGCCTGTCTTGTGCTGCAATCACGGCGCGGAACTGCTCCTGCGTCATCTTACCGCGGCCTACTTCGAAGAGTGTACCCACTACGGCGCGCACCATGTTACGCAGAAAACGATCGGCTGTGATGACGAAGGTGGCTTCGTTGTCGTTCTCTATTATCCATCGTGCCTCGCGTACGTCGCAGATAGTAGTCTTAACATCTGTATGTACGCGGCAGAAAGAGGCGAAGTCCTGACGGCCGAGTAGCAGTTGAGCCGCACTGTTCATTGCTTCGAAGTCCAGTCCTCTGGCTACACGTGTACGCAGTTCGGCCGCAAAGGGATCCTTGCGCATCGTGATACGATAATGGTAGGTGCGGGCGACGGCATCAAAGCGCGCATGTGCCTCGTTGGTCACCGGACGGATGTCGTGGATGGCGATAGACGACGGCAACAGGTTGTTGAGTCGCGAAGCCAGGTTCGCCGGCAAGGCTTTATCCTGATCGAAATGCGCTACCATCTGTTCGGCATGTACACCCGCATCGGTGCGGCCGGCGAAGGTCAAGGCCACTGGTACGCGTAGGATGGTGGCGAAGGCTTGTTCCATCGTCTCCTGAACCGTCACTCCATTCGGCTGCGTCTGCGAGCCGTGAAATGCTGTACCCTTATATGAAAAGCTTATGAAGTAGCGCATTTATCTCCGGTGAGAATTTGGATTTATAGGCAATAAGTGCACCGCCGCCCAGCAGAACGACGCTGCGCACCAGACTGTCGAGCCAGAGGTTGTCGATCGGCAGATAATATTGCCAGAGCATGTTCAGCGTAAACAGTGCCGCCAGCAGGAGCAGGATATACACCCACTGACGATTGAGTATCTGGTAGCGGCACGTCACTCGGACAGTCAGCAGTGCCAGGGCGAAATAGAGTCCGTAGCTGAGCAGGTTGCTTGCAGCTGCGCCATCCATGCCATAAAGCGGGATTAAGTAGTTGTTGAGCACGATGGCACTGACAGTCAGCACCAGTGCCAGCAACAGGCTGAATGCATAGAAGCGACTGTAGCTGAGTGCCGTCAGGCAGAAAGAGAATGTAGCCAAAACCAATTGGCTGACACCCAGGATAAGTACCACGTACTTGGCCGTGGCAAAAGTCTCACCGTTAGGCAGGATATAGAAGATCAGGTCGATATTCAACCATATAGCCAGCAGGATAAACCCACCGATGAGGAGCAGGTTACGTGTCACCTGTTGCAGCAGTTGGGAGCACTCGTCGCTGTTCTGCTCCTTGATGGCTCGCGCCAGTTGAGGCGACGCGATAGCAGTCACCGAACGATAAGGCACACTCACCATCACCGCCATATACGTTGCTATAGCGAAGATACCTGTCGAATCGAGTCCCATCTTCGCCGTTACGAAGAACGACGAGAGAGTAGGAGCCAACGTGGAAGTCAGTGCGGAGACGATGAGGAATAGTGTGTAGATCAGGTAGCGGCGGACCAACTGCGGGTTGGTACGCAGGAATGCCCAATCAGGCCGCAGGCTGATACGACGCAGCGAGAAGAAATAGCAGAGGTTGATCAGTGCTGCCACGGCGTAGTTGACGCATAGACCGATCACCAGTCCGTCGAGTGACAGCACACGGAAAGCGTAGAGCAGGTAAAGCACCAGCAGTCCCACGCGTACTATCAGTTCGCGTACGGCACGCGGCACGACAATGTGCATCAGTACATTGCTTGTGTTCTCGCATATCGACTGATACAACATGAAGAACGCTAGGGGAAGTACGAAATAATAGTACTCCACAAACAGCGGTGATTTCTCGCCAAACCATGCACCCAGCGGTACACGGCAACCCCAGTATATCAGGGCGAAGAGCAGGAAACCGATCAGGGGCACCACCAGCGCCCAGAAGAAGAACCCGTGGTCGTCGTCGCCGTCCCGAAAATACGGGTAGAAACGGATGACGCTGCTGTTCGTTCCCAGTTGCGCCAGTCCGATGAAGAGTGTTGCGGCATCAATCAACACGCGTGCCAACCCGATTTCCTCTGCTGTGAGGAAACGGGTCAGCACAAAGAACGTCGTGATAATACCTACGCCTATGCCTAGATAGGTCACTATCGTTCCGCGTATAGATTGTTTGGCGATGACGCCCATAAACGTGTAGCGTTTAGTGGATTTACTTGATCTCGAGCAACTCTACCGTGAAGATGAGGGTAGCGTAGGGCGGGATCGACTGGCCGGCACCGCGCTCGCCGTAACCCAGCTCGTAGGGGATGTACAATTTGTATTTAGCTCCCACGGGCATCAGTTGCAGACCTTCTGTCCAACCTTTGATCACACCGTTGAGCGGGAACTCGATCGGTTCGCCACGCTGATAACTGCTGTCGAAGATAGTGCCGTCGATCAGCGTACCCTCGTAGTGCACTTTGACGGTAGATTCAGCCGTCGGCTTCGGACCCTTACCGGGCACGAGTACCTCATACTGCAGGCCGCTCTCGGTCACTTTCACTTCGTCACGCAGGGCATTCTCCTGCAAGAATTTCTCACCGGCCTCTTTGGTCTCGCCGAAGCGCAGACGGGCGATGACGGCCTCTACATACTGACCTGCTGTCTGCATGTCGAGTTGCTCAGTGTAATTGTACAGACCGTTGATGAAGCCCTGTTTGATCAGGTCGTAGTTGGTCTCCAGACCTGCGATACCCAGCAGTCCGACGGGTTCTTGTTCGCGGATAGCCTGACCGATGTTCTTGGCCATGTTCACTACTTGCGGATTACGTATATTCTGCTTCAGACCTGCGTTTACGTTGTCGATGAAGTCGTCGAACGCCGTACCGGTGGTGTCGTCAGCAAGCAGGTACATCTTGATCTGCGTACCGTTCATGAAGCCGAACGAGTAGTTGAGGCTGTCGTTGTAGTTGTTCAGTTCTACCGTCTTGGCTTTCTTCGGGCACTTGGCGGTGATGGCTTTGTCGGCTTCACCCTCTATCTTTGCCTGATAAGCGGTACGGAAGAACTCTTCAGCTGTCGTGATATTCATCACACTGGTGTCTTCCAGCAGGGCATTCACCAGACCCTGGAAATAGAGTTTCTCGTTGAGTGTCCAGGCTTTGTTCTCTGCCAGACCCTCTTTCTCATAACTCTTCACAGCGCCACCGAACTGACGGCCGGCATTCTGAATGTCATTGAGTTTCTCCTCTTTGTCGAGGTACGCATTCTCGAGTGCATCGATAAACTCCGTTACGGCTGCATCGCTGCTGTCGTTCTGGAGGTAATACATCTTGATCTGCAAACCGTTGAGCAGACCGATGGCATAGTTCACCGAGTCAGCCTCGTTGGTAAGTACGGCATCTTGTGCCTTGTAGCTGTTGCCGCACGAGATCATCGCCAGGGCGGCAAGCAGAAAGATTGAAATCTTTTTCATTTGTGATTTGTAATTTATTAGTTAATTCTTAATTTTAAATTTTGAATTCTCAATTCTTAATTTCTCACTCTATTCCCAGCAGTTCTACGGTGAAGATCAGGGCAGCGTAGGGTGGGATAGTCTGACCTGCTCCGCGCTCGCCATAAGCCAGCTGGTAGGGGATGAAGAACTTGTATTTCGAACCGATCGACATCAGTTGCAGACCTTCGGTCCAACCCTTTATCACGCCGTTGAGCGGGAAGGTGATCGACTCGCCGCGCTTGTAGCTGCTGTCAAAAACCGTGCCGTCGATCAGCGTACCCTCGTAGTGCACGCGCACTGTGTCGGTGGCTTTGGGTTTCTGACCCAGCGAGGGTTCCAGGATCTCGTATTGCAGTCCGCTGGCCGTCGTCTTCACGCCTTCGCGCTTGGCGTTCTCGGCGAGGAACTTCTCACCGTCAGCCTTGGCGGCACCGGCTATCTTCTGCTCCAGTTCCTGGAAGAAGGTGTTCAACACTTGTTGTGCCTCCTGATACGTGATCTGAGGCTGCTGGTGGGTAAGCACGTCTTCGATGCCTTTGGCGAAGTCCTGATAGTTCAGCTTCTCCACGCCGCTACCCATTAAGTTCTGGCCCATACTTAGGCCTAATGCATAACTAATCTTGTCCATATATATAGTTTTTAATTTTGAATTCTTAATTTTTAATTCTGTAATATCGCTGCATAGCGCGAGAGGTATTTGCCTAAGATGTCAAACTCCAGGTTCACCACTGTGCCTACCTCGATATAGCGGAAGTTGGTGTTCTCGTGAGTATAGGGAATGATGCAGACGGACACATACCCTTTGTCGCCTTTGACATCAGGTTCGCACACAGTCAGACTGACGCCGTTGATGCTCACCGACCCTTTGTCAACGCAGAAATAGCCGCGTTTGATCATCTCCTTGCTGCAGTCGTACTCAAAGCGGTAGTACCAACTGCCATCGGTCTCTTTCGTTTCGATACAACGGGCCATCTGGTCGACGTGTCCCTGCACGATATGTCCGTCCAGACGCGTACCCATCATCATCGATCGTTCCACATTGACGTAGTCACCCTCTTTGAGTAGATCGAGGTTGGTCAGACGCAGCGTCTCCTGCATGGCTGTGACGGTATAGAGGTCGCCCTCTATCTTCACTACGGTCAGACACGCCCCGTTGTGAGCAATCGACTGATCGATCGTGAGCGGTTCGCCGAAGGGATTACGCAGTGTGAAGTGTTTATTGGTTTGCTCGGTCTCGATACGTACGACCTGAGCCATGGTTTCAACGATGCCTGAGAACATTTTGTAACGGAAAATCTTTACGGGTTAATACCAATAGATAGATGCCGAGCAGCACGGTGCCGACGGCCATCAGAGCCCACATATTATGGAAATAATAGAGTCGCAGGGCGTAATAAACGCTCAGCAGACCCAGCGTTAGTGCGGTGTAGGCGCCTATACGCTTGAGGTCGTAAGGAATAGGTGCTTTCTTCTGTCCGATGAAATACGAAAGCAGCATAATGACGAAATAGCATACCAGACTGCTTCCGCAACTTGCCCAATAACCGATCAACGGAACACCCACGATCTGCAGCACCAGCGTGATCAGCAGTCCGATCAGCGAGAAATACGCTCCCCACTTGGTCTCGTCGGTCAGCTTATACCAGAACGAGAGATTGAAATAGATACCCTGGAACACGTAGGTCCAGAGCACCACCGGTACGATCTTCAGTCCCTCCCAATACGCACTCGACACGATATAACGGAAGATGTCCAGATAGAAGATCACGCCCAGCAGAATGAGGTACGAGAAGAGGATATAGTACTTCATCGCATCTGCGTAGGCCTCAATCGACTGCCGGTCTTTATGCTTGGCGAAGACAAAGGGTTCGTAGGCGTACCGGAAAGCCTGGGTGAACATCATCATCACCATGGCCACCTTGAAGCATGCACCGTAGATACCCAGTTGTGCCTGCGCGTCCGCACCGGTGTACAGGTAGGGGAAGAGGATACGATCCAGCGTCTGATTCATGATACCCGCTACGCCCAGTACCAGCAACGGCAACGAATAACGAAGCATCTCCTTGAGCACTCTGCCGTCCATCCGTCCGCCATAGGGCAGCGTCATCGGTAGCAGACAGAGGGTCTGGATAGTGGTGGCAAGGATGTTGCTCAGGAATACATAATAGACGTCGTTCTTCTTGAGCACCACCAGAAACAGCAGGTTAAATCCGATGTTGAGCACTACAAACAGCAACTTCAGTGCTGCAAAAGCAATCGGTTGTTTCTTGTAGCGCAAGTAGGCGAAGGGAATGCACGCAAACGCATCGATGGCCACGGTGGCGAACATCATCTCCACAAACTCCGCGTGGTCGGGATACCCCAACACGTTCGCGATAGGTTGATGGAAGAGGATGACGAGCAACGTGAACAAACCGCTGGTGATGATCAGCATTAGGAAGGCCGTCTTATACACCGTCCTCGGATCGTAGTCCTCGCGGTTGACGAAGCGGAAGAAACCGGTCTCCATTCCGTAGGTGAGCAAGACCAGCAGCAATGCCGTCCAGGCATAGATATTGGTCACGATGCCATAGTCGGCCGTGCGCGCCAACGCATAGGTATAGAGCGGAACGAGCAGGTAGTTGAGAAACTTACCTACGATCGAACTCAGTCCGTAGATGGCGGTGTCCTTCGCCAGGGATTTCATCTCACTCATAAAAGCATTCAGTTTTCAGCGCCTGCAACGCAGACAACTATCTCGCCTTTCGGAGGGGTTTGCTTAAAATGACTTATCAGTTCGGCCAGCGTGCCTCTTACCGTCTCCTCGTGCACCTTGCTGATCTCGCGACTAACACTCGCTTTGCGTGTCTCACTGCACACTTGGGCCAACTGCTCCAGAGTCTTCACGAGACGGAAGGGCGACTCATAGACGATGAAGGTATGGTCCAGTGCTGCTAGGTACTGCAGGCGTGTCTGACGCCCTTTCTTCTGCGGCAGGAAACCCTCAAAGTAGAAGTGGTTGTTGGGTAGTCCGCTGTCCACGATAGCCGGTACGAAGGCCGTGGCACCGGGCAGGCATTGTATCTCGATGTCCGCCTCGGCAGCAGCACGTACCAGGAAGAACCCGGGGTCGCTGATGCCCGGTGTACCCGCATCGGAGATCAACGCGATGTTCGCACCTGCCTTCAGTCGCTCCACCAGGTCCGCACTTGTTTCATGTTCGTTGAACTTATGATGGCTCTTGAGCGGCGTGTGGATGTCATAATGCTGCAGCAGCACACCACTGGTGCGCGTGTCTTCTGCCAGGATCAGATCTACCGACTTCAGTACCTCGATGGCACGAAACGTCATGTCCTGCAGATTACCAACCGGTGTGGGAACGATATACAACATTTATCCGAATCTCCTGTGAAGCGTTACGATAAACTGCTGGTAGGTGTTGCTCTCCGTGTCCCATCCGAACTGGGCGATATAGCTCATCGCCTCGTCGAACGAACCGAGTCCGTTCAGTTCGGTCAGCGTACGTTGCATCAGCTCGGCATTCTGTCCGAACAACTCACGCTGATAGAGGAAGCGGTCGCCCAGCGAGATAGCCTGACGGATGTCGCTCACTGCTTTGCCGTACACGGCCGCCTTAGGCGATATTTTCTCTTCCACTACCGGCTGAGGCTCTTCCTTCTGGGGCTCCGGCTCTGCTATGGGTGCCGGCTCCGGTTCTACAACAGCTTGCGGTTCCGGCTCGGCAACCGGCTCTTCTGCTGCGGGTTCCGGTTCAGGTGCCACTACAGGCGCAGCCACTACCACCGGTTTTTCTACCACCACTTCCTTGATCACCTCTACGGGTTTCTCCACGATCTTCTCCACCACTTGCGGTTCCGGAGCGGGACGGTTCATCAGTTCCGCCACGCGCACTTTCAGCTCGGCGATCTCTGCTTCCAATGCAGCAATACGTGCCTCATTGGCTTGAAAATATTTGATTACTTCTTCCATGAATATACCTTATTCATTAGTCCTTATTCTCTGTTCATTACTTCGTTGCATCCTCCAGTTTGCCCATGATGGCGAACATGAAGATAGCAGCGACGAGGCAAACGCCTACGAACACGCTCCATACCAGCCACAGCGGCAGCGAACCCCAGAGGAATCCACCTACTGCCACCAGCATATTACCCAATGCCGTAGCTACGAACCACAGACCCATCATCGCACCTTTGTACTGCGGAGGTGCCACCTTGCTGACGAACGATATACCCATCGGGCTGAGCAGCAGCTCACCGAAGGTAAGGATCAGATAGGTGATGATCAGCACGTTGGCGTTGGCGAACGTTGCGTCGCCGCCTACGCGTGCCAGCTCCTGCGCACTCGGCGAGAGCAGATTGACAGAACACAGGGCCATAAAGACATATGCAGCGGCAGCCACCACCATTCCATAGGCGATCTTACGCGGTGCTGACGGCTCTTTCTTGCGTTTGGCCAGCGCACCGAAGATAGCCAGACTGATTGGTGTCAGGGCTACTACGTAGAAGGGGTTGAACTGCTGGAAGATCGGTGCAGCTATCTCTATGGATGCCGGGTGGTTGAAGAGTTTGTAGGCCAATACAGCCATCGAAATGATACCAACACAACTCCAGATCATCTTCGCCTTGCGCGAACCTTCGCCGAACAGACCAAACAGTGCATAGACGAGGATGGCTACCATCACCAGGTTGATGATGTCGAAGGCCATCGTCTGTACGCCGGTCACTACCGGAGTGACGAACTCATTGGCAAAATAGGTCAGCGTCAAGCCGTTCTGATGGAAGGCCATCCAGAAGAAGAGCACTACCGTGAATACCAGGCACAATGCCACGATACGTTTCTTGGTCTGCTCCGGTGTCAGCTGTTCCACCTGCTGGCCGGCAGCGGCAGCCTGCTTGGCCGTGTGCTCTACGTGCTTGAACCAGGGGCGGCAAGCATAGTAGATGGCTATACTGAAGACCAGCGAAGCACATGCCACCATGAAGGCGAAGTGATAACTGTCGTTCACGCTGTAACCCAGTGCCTCCTGCGCCCAAACCATGATCTTAACGGCTGCCGTAGGAGCGAACATCGCGCCGATATTGATCGCCATATAGAAGAGCGAGAATGCCGCGTCGCGACGATCGGCGTACTTGGGATCGTCATACAGATTACCTACCATCACTTGCAGGTTTCCCTTGAACAGACCCGTACCGAAACTGATCAGCACCAGGGCTGCGAACATCGCCGTCATCGGCAGTGCTATCGCACCGTTGTCAATGCCGCCCAGAGGAATAGCCAGCAGCAGATAACCGATGAACATCACAATAATACCGATGGTCACGCACTTGCCATAGCCGATCTTGTCAGCCAATATACCTCCTACCAGCGGCAGGAAATACACCAGTCCTAAGAACGACGAATAGATCAGACCGGCTGTACCCGGTGCCAAACCAAAATTAGCGCGCAAGAAGAGCGCAAAGACGGCTAACATCGTGTAGTAGCCGAAGCGTTCGCCTGTGTTCGCGAGCGCGAGAGCAAAGAGCCCTTTGGGTTGATTTGAAAACATAAACTATAATTTTTTTTAATTCTTAATTTTTAATTTCTACGACCTCCGTCCATCCGTGCCTGTCTTCTGCACGGCCGAACTGGATGTCACGCAGCGCGTGGTAGAGTTCCGACAGCACCGGCCCGGGCTCCGAACCGAACGAGTAGGTACGGCCTTGCTCAGGATCTACCACCTTGTCGATAGGCGATATTACGCAAGCGGTTCCGCAGGCGGCAGCCTCACTCATCTCACTCAACTCCTCCAATCGTATCCGCCGCCTCGTCACTTTCATTCCCCGCTCCTTGGCCAGTGTCATCAGACTGTCGTTCGTGATACTCGGCAGAATGGCCGACGACCGTGGAGTCAGATACTCCACTTTGTACATTGTACTTTGTTCCTTTGTACATTCTTTTATTCCAATGAAGTTCGCTGCGCTGCACTCGTCGATATAGCGGTGGTACTTGGCATCCAGGAACAGGCAGTCGTAGCCCATGGCGTGTGCCGCTTCCGTTGCGCGGAACGAGGCCGCGTAGTTGCCTCCCACCTTGAACTGGCCTGTGCCGAAGGGGGCGGCACGATCCACATGACGGTTGACGATGAACGACGTGCAGTGGAACTTACCCGGGTAGTACGGACCGATAGGCGAGGGGATGACAATGAACTCAAAGTCACGTCCCGGACCGACACCCAGTCGCGGCGTCGTACCGATCAGCAGCGGACGGAAATACAGGGTGGCACCCGTGCCGTATGGCGGAACAAAATCGATGTTCTTCTCCAGCGCCAGTCGGATAGCCCGTCCGAACAACTCCTCGGGCACAGGCCTCATGTACAACCCTTCCGCACTCTTGGCCATCCGGCGGGCGTTCTCGCGCCAACGGAACAGACGGATCTTCCCGTCCACTCCGCGAAAAGCCTTCAGACCCTCAAAAGCCTCCTGACCGTATTGCAGACAGGTGGCGGATACATGCAGGTGCAGGTATTTGTCCTGTGTGGCGTACGGTTCTTCCCATATACCCTCATGACACGCCGCACGAACAATATAGTCCGGTTCCGTATAATGAAATCCCAGTTTACTCCAATCGATATTTTTCATCATTTCATCATTGAGCGAAGCGCTCATTGCATCATTCATCAAACAGCGTGTCCAGCACGCTCAGTTCCGTTTGCCACGGATGTTTATCTGTCCAAATCTGTCCGCTCCAGTCCAGCGTCCTGCGTTGTACCTTGTCCTTTGTACATTGTACATTCGTCGGCCTTTGTTTGCAGAGCAGACTGATGATGGTCGCGTTTAGTTCGTCGTTCAGGTCCAGTAGCCATTTGTACTCTCGTTCGTAGAACGGCCGCAGGTAGTCTGCAAAGTACAGGAAGTACGGCGTGTGCTGGTAGGCGCTGACCAGTGTTATCCAATGCTGGTGCTGCCAGCGGGTTTGATAACTGATCTCTATGTCCCGCGTCAGCTGCTTATGCTCCACTTTCTTCACCGGCACCGTCAAGCGAACCATTTCTCCTTTGGCGTCGCGGATGAGTGCCCTGTTGCGGAACGTTTGTTTCTCAAAGGTCTCCATCTGCTCAATCGTAGCCGATTCGCTCATCAGCGCGTCCATATACGACCTTGGCGGCAAATATGCAGTAGGAAGTATCAACTAATTCTTAATTTTTAATTTTTTAATTCTTAATTTCTCACTCTCTCCCTGTGGCGATATTACCCAGTCTGTCCCAGCGGATACGATGCCTGTCTTTGTCGATGCTGAGCCAGATGAACACAGGTCTTCCTACGATATGATCTTCCGGAACAAATCCCCAATAACGGCTGTCGGCACTGTTGTGACGGTTGTCGCCCATCATCCAGTAGTAGTCCATCAGGAATTCATATTCCTCGCCAATCTCCATCGGCTGGTGTTCGTACGCCTCCGCGATGCGCTTGTAGATGGGGTAGTTCTCCTCTGTGATCATCAGCCGGTCTCCTTTCTTCGGAATGTATATCGGTCCGTAGTTGTCGCGGCTCCAGCTGTTCTCTCCCAGCGGATACACCTCGCCGCCGCGCTCTTCGGGTTCTACGATCATCGCCAGCACGTGCGGGTTCTTTTCCATTTCCTCACGCATCGCCTGCGTCAGCGGGAAATGCCAGGTGGTGGCATCTATCTGCACGCGGTCGCTCAGACTGATGCCCAGTTTGTCCATATATTTGCCTCCGAACACATGTCCGTCGGTGTGCACAATGTAGTTCAGCTGCACTCCCTCGCGCTGCGGCTCTTGGGTCCAGTCCTCTCCCGTAACCTGTAACCCGTAACCCTTTGTCCAAATCGTGTTATCCACGATTTTCAGGCTATCTCCCGGCTCGCCTACGCAACGCTTCACGTAGTTCTCTCTGCGGTCCACGGGGCGTACAACAATGTCGCCGAACACGTCCTTGCGACTTCTGACTACCTGTTTGCCGTAGTAGTGGCAGAGCGTGTAGTAGTCAGGATTTGGCATCTTCGTGCATACTGTGTCGCCGGTGGGGAAGTTAAACACGACGATGTCACCTTTCTTCGGACTCGTCCAGCCTTTCAGGCGTTTGTAATCCCAGTGGGGCTTGTCCAGATAACTCTTGCTTCCACCGAGCCAAGCAGGCATCGTGTGCTGCACCAGCGGCATGCTCAGCGGCGTCTGCGGTACACGTGCACCGTAGGCCATCTTGCTCACGTACAGAAAATCGCCCACGCGCAGCGTCTTTTCCAGCGACGCCGAAGGGATCTGGTAGTTCTGGAAGATGTATAGGTTGATGAAGTACACCGCCACCAGTGCGAAGACGATGGCATCTATCCAGCTGCAGAGCGTGTACAGACCGGGCTTGGTGTCCTTGTATTTGCGCCACCACGAGTAGTTGATATATTTGGTGGTGAAAGCGTCCACGATCAGCGGCAGCAGCACCAGCCATCCGAGGCTCTTCCAGTCGCCCCAGGCTACCCAGATGATGAAGGCGATATACAGCGCGCTCCATACGCTCGCGCGTATCCATCCGCCTTTCGTTACATTTTTTATCCTTTCATTTTTCATTTTTTCATCTTTCATTTTATCGAGAGTGATCGAGACTTTATCGAGACACTATCGAGACTTTATCGAGACATTATCGAGATAGGTACCCCTCCGAGTGGGTGCATTCCTCAGCCGCTAAAACCGCTCCGAGCGCAAAGCCTCTTCTGCCTTTGGCAATGTGGGTAATCACGATCGTATCTTCCTCGCTGTCCCATTTCACCTCATGTGTTCCCGGCACCTCACTCTCACGAATCGACTCGATAGGCACATTATCCCATAACCCGTCACCGGTAACCCGTAACCCCTCAGCCAAGGTCTTTGCCGTTCCGCTCGGTTTGTCGAGTTTGTGTATATGATGTGTCTCGGTGATGGACGGCGTGTACTGCGGTTGATGGGTCATCGCTTCGGCCAGATACTTGTTTAGTTCAAAGAAGATATTCACGCCTACGGAGAAGTTACTGCTCCAGATGAGCATCGTCTTGCCCTTTTCGTCCAGTACAGTGATTTTATTTGGGGTCCCCGAAAATTTCCAATTTTTGGGGAGAGCGGAGGCATCTGTCGCTTTAACGACGACGTTGTCGTCGGTCTGTGCGACCTGATTGCCGAACGCGACGTTCCAGCCGGTTGTTCCGCATACTACGGGCACGCCTTGCGCCCACGCGCGTAAAATATTATCCTTGGCGGTACTCGGTGTGGTGAACTCAATCGCCACATCCGCACTGCGAAAGGCCTCGCTTTCAAAGCTGATGGCTGAAGGCTGATGGCTGACGGCTATCGACGGGTCTATCACCCCGACGATCTCGTGGCCGCGCTCCAGGGCGATCTGCTCGATCATATGCCCCATCTTGCCGTATCCGATAAGTGCTATTTTCATCTTCTGATCCGAATGGTTGTCTTGCTTCCGGCTCTTCTATGACACGATTATTTCCAAACCTGCCACAAAAAGCGTGCAAAGTTACACAAAAAAAATGAATTGACCAAATAAAATTAATAAATTTTATCAGGCTTCCCTATATTTCGTATGTTTTTCTGTCAGAACAACTATTTTCGGCATAGTTTTTGTACAGACAAATATTGCGAACAAACTTAAAATAGATACGATTATGGCAACAAAAAAACTGACACGCAGCAGCAACAAAATGCTGGCTGGTGTATGTGCAGGACTGGCGGAGTATTTCGACATCGATGTCGCAATGATGCGTGTGATCTACGCAGCGCTCACGATCTTCTCTACTTGTTTTCCGGGGGTATTACTTTATATTGTGATGGCACTCATCATCCCGCAGAAGCCTGCCTCTACCGCCAACGACGGTGTTGAAGAAGCTGACGCCGAAGTCATCTCCGATACCAAGAAGAAAAAGAACTGATCCGCTTCTTGTTCCATCGATTAGATATTATGGCAAAACCGTTTTATTTTGTAATTCAGTCGTGGATGCTCGAGGAGATGCATCTTAAGTTGGCCGAGGCCGCTGTATATGCGTACATAGACGGACTTACCACCTCCGAGGTATTGGAGAGAAAAGGGTGGTACGGCTCTAAACGCCGCCTGGCTACGGTACTGCATACCAGCCCGTCTACCATCAATGATATCTTGAAACGTTTGGAAAACGAAGGATTTATTCATGTCTTTAACGACCACATAATCAGCACAGTACATCGCGAGCCTGCTTCAAAAACACCCGATGTCCGAAATTCGGACACTTTTTCGCCTCAGGAAGGCTCAGAGGTACCATTTTAGTCCTTTACGCTGAACGAATATCGAACATGTGTGTACGAAATATGTGCATGCTTGTTCGATTTTCGTACATAAAAGCGAAAATTTGTGCGGATATCGCATATACATAATATATATTTATAAAATAATAAATAATCTGTTGTCTAGTAAGGAGGACGTCAGGCAGGGACAAGACATTTTAAAAAGAAACAATAATAATTTGTCTTTGTTATTTATTATTTACTTCATTCATCATTATAGTTTAATGTTGATCAGCTAATCTCTCGTTATCGTCAAGTAAACGTCTCGATAATGTCTCGACAACAAAACAGCGCACCCGTTTGGATGCGCTGTTCTGTTTTATACTGCTTGCGTTTTATTACGCTTCATCTTCTACAGCTGCTTGGGCTGCTGCCAGACGTGCGATAGGTACGCGGAACGGCGAGCAGGAAGCGTAGTTCATACCTACGCGGGCGCAGAACTTAACCGAGCTCGGCTCTCCACCGTGCTCACCGCAGATACCTGTACGGAGTCCCGGACGAACGGCGCGACCTTTCTCCACAGCCATCTTAATGAGTTGACCAACACCCTTCTGGTCGAGTACCTGGAACGGATCTACCTTCAGGATCTTCTTCTCCAGATAAGCCGGCAAGAACGATGCGATATCGTCGCGGCTGTAACCGAAGGTCATCTGCGTCAGGTCGTTCGTACCGAAGCTGAAGTACTGAGCCTCTGTAGCGATGCGGTCTGCAGTCAGGGCTGCACGCGGGATTTCGATCATCGTACCGATCTCGAACTCTACTTCGATGCCATATTCTGCGAATACGTCTTTTGCTACCTTCTGGATGATCTCCTTCTGCTGCTTGAGCTCATAGAGGATACCGATCAGCGGCACCATGATCTCAGGCATCGGGTTCTTACCCTCTTTCTTCAGCTCGCAAGCGGCGCTGAGGATAGCGCGGGTCTGCATAGCGGTGATCTCCGGGAACGTAATACCCAGACGGCAACCGCGGTGACCCAACATCGGGTTGTTCTCTGCCAGCGAAGCGACACGTGTCTGGATTTCTTCTACGCTGACACCCATCTCCTTGGCCATCTGCTCCTGACCCTTGATATCATGGGGTACGAACTCATGCAAAGGAGGATCGAGCAAGCGGATATTCACCGGACAACCGTCCATTGCCTCCAGGATACCCTTGAAGTCTGCCTTCTGGTACGGCAGCAGTTTAGCCAGTGCTTTCTCGCGGCCTTCGCTGTCCTGAGCAAGGATCATCTCACGCATAGCGAGGATCTTCTTGTCCTCGAAGAACATGTGCTCGGTACGAGTCAGACCGATACCCTTGGCACCAAAGGCGCGTGCTACGCGTGCGTCGTGCGGAGTATCTGCGTTGGTACGAACCTGCAGTTTGGTATATTTGTCGCAGAGGTCCATCAGCGCCTTGAAGTCACCGCTGAGCTCAGCAGCCTTCGTCGGGATTTCACCTGCATAAACCTGACCGGTTGTTCCGTTCAGCGAGATATAGTCACCCTCTTTGTAGGTAACGCCCTCGATCTTGACGGTCTTAGCCTTGTAGTCCACCTGGATGGCGCCTGCGCCCGAAACGCAGCACTTACCCATACCACGAGCTACTACAGCTGCGTGCGAGGTCATACCGCCGCGTGCGGTGAGGATACCCTCAGCTGCGCTCATACCTGCCAAGTCCTCCGGACTGGTCTCGATACGAACCATCACTACCTTATGACCGTTGGCATGCCACTCTTGTGCGTCGTCTGCGTGGAACACGATCTGACCGCAAGCAGCACCCGGCGATGCGGGAAGACCTTGGGTGATCACTTTAGCCTTCTTCAGTGCGTCCTTGTCGAAAACAGGGTGGAGCAGCTCGTCCAGCTTCTGCGGCTCGCAGCGCATGATAGCCTCTTTCTCGCTGATCTTACCCTCGCGTACCATATCCATAGCGATCTTCACCATGGCCGTACCGGTACGCTTGCCGTTACGGGTCTGGAGGAACCAGAGTTTGCCTTCCTGTACGGTGAACTCCATATCCTGCATGTCGCGGTAGTGGTCCTCGAGTTTCTGTTGGATAGCGTTCAGCTCTGCGTACATCTCCGGCATAGCCTCTTCCATCGAAGGATACTTGGCCAGACGCTCAGCTTCGCTGATGCCTGCGCGCTCTGCCCAACGCTGCGAACCGATCTTCGTGATCTGTTGCGGCGTACGGATACCTGCTACTACGTCCTCACCCTGTGCGTTTACAAGGTACTCGCCGTTGAAGAGGTTCTCGCCGTTACCGGCGTCGCGGCTGAAGCAAACACCCGTTGCACTGGTGTCGCCCATGTTACCGAATACCATGGCCATAACGCTAACAGCCGTTCCCCACTCGTCAGGAATTCCTTCCATCTTACGGTAGAGGATAGCGCGCTCGTTCATCCAGCTGCGGAATACAGCGCAGATAGCACCCCAGAGTTGCTCCATCGGATCATTCGGGAAGTCCTTGCCGGTACGCTCTTTGATGGCCGTCTTGAAACGGGCTACGAGCAGCTTCAACTCATCTACGTTCAGGTCCTTGTCCAACTTCACGCCACGGATCTCTTTCACCTCTTCGATGATAGCCTCAAACGGGTCGATATCGGTCTTGTTCACCGGCTTCATACCCAGCACAACGTCACCGTACATCTGTACGAAACGGCGGTAGCTGTCATATACGAAGTGCGGGTTGTTGGTCTTTGCCACCATACCTTCAGCCACTACGTCGTTCAGACCGAGGTTGAGGATGGTATCCATCATACCCGGCATTGATGCGCGTGCACCCGAGCGTACAGAAACAAGGAGAGGGTTCTTCGGATCACCGAACTTGCAGTTCATCAGACCCTCTACGTGAGCCACAGCGGCATTCACTTCTTCCGTCAACTCCTCAACGATCTTGTCCTGACCAACCTGGTAGTACTCGTTGCAAACTTCCGTCGTAATGGTGAAACCCGGAGGAACAGGAACACCCACAAGGTTCATCTCTGCACAGTTGGCACCCTTGCCACCCAGCAGTTCACGCATTTGTGCGTTACCCTCGGCCTTACCGTTACCGAAGGTGTAAACTCTTTTTTTCTTTTCCATGTTATTATTAATAGTGTTATATGTTTGAATTTCAGTTTGTTATATCGCTTGCGGTAGTTGCACCACATTTTGCGACGGCAAAATTACAAAATTTTTTTGAAATATACAAATGCAGCAGTTACTTTTTCAAATTTTTTTTGGTCACCTCCTTTATTCGGCATAAAATTGCAAAAAGAATGGCATATGCTTGCATATGTCATTTTTTTTTCGTACCTTTGCAGCCGCAAAGGTTTTCGGGGAATTCCCGACCACAGGAAAAGAAAATTATTTAACCTATCAAAATAGTATGAAAGAGTACAATCTGACAACGAAGATGCATGCCTACCAGTGGGATGAGCTCACGGATGAACAACGTGAGGTATTGACTATCGCTAAAGAGCAAACCAAGCGCAGCTACTGCCCGTACAGCCGCTTCCATGTGGGTGCCGCGGCCAAGTTGGCTAACGGTGTGATCATCCGTGGGTGCAACCAGGAGAATGCAGCCTATCCCAGTGGACTGTGTGCTGAGCGTTCGGCTTTGTTTGCTGCCGGTGCGCAGTACCCCGATCAACCCGTCGAGAGGCTGGCTATCGCCTGCTTTACCGGTGGACATTTTACCAAAGAACCCGGTTCGCCATGTGGCGCGTGCCGACAGGTGATGCTCGAGACCGAACATCGCTACGGCGGTAAGATGGAGGTATTGCTCTACGGCGAGAACGAGATATACGTCTTCGACTCGGCTGCTGACCTGCTGCCGCTGATTTTTGTGAGTGAGAGCCTGAAAGGTTGAGAATTGTTAAACGAATAGATAGTTACCTGCTTCGGACGTTTCTGGGGCTGTTTGCCGCTACCTTCTTCATCGTCATCTTCATCCTGCTCATGCAGTTCATGTGGATGCACGTGAAGGATCTGGTGGGTAAGGGTATAGGTATCGGCGTGTTGGCCGAGTTCTTTGTCTATGCTGCTGCCTCCGTCGTTCCGCTGGCTTTGCCTCTGGCAATCTTGCTGAGTTCGCTCATCACCTTCGGCAACTTGGCCGAGCGCTTTGAACTGACGGCGATGAAGGCCGCAGGTATATCGCTGTTCCGTATCATGCGGCCGCTGGCTTTTGCGGCAATGCTGCTCAGCGTAGGCGCGTTCTTCTTCAGCAACAACGTCCTGCCACGATCGCAGATGAAGCTTTGGGCACTCATCTTCTCGCTTCGGCAGAAGAGTCCGGAACTGCAGATTCCCGTAGGTGAGTTCTACGACGAGATCAACGGCTATCATATCTACGTGCGCGACAAGACGCCGCAAGGCGAGTTGCTCCATCTGATGATGTACGACTATTCCGATGGCTTCGAGAACGCACAAGTGCTCCTGGCCGACACGGGACGACTCAGCGCCAGTGCTGACAAGCATTACCTGGTGCTCACCCTTACCAACGGCGAGTCGTTCGCCAACCTCGACAAGAACCAGCAACGCGCCACCGGTACCACCAAGAGTATCCCTTACCGACGGGAGACCTTTACCCACAAGCAGGTGCTCATCGACTTCTCCACCGACTTCAACCGCTACGACGAGTCGATCCTGGAAGACCAGCACGTGAGCAAGAACGTGGCACAACTCGTCGAGTCGATCGACTCCGTACAGCAGGTCTCTCTCGAGCGTAGCCGCGAACAGAGCGACCGACTGATGAACGAACGCTATTTTGGGCGCGAAGACCGCAGCGAGGCGGTGCTGCTGCCTGCTCTCGGCAAGCGTGACAACCGACGCGTCAACCTCGATTCGCTCTGGTCACAGCTGAGCGTACCGCGACAGCAGCAGGTGCTCAACATCGCCTGCGAGAAAGCCCGCACCTACCGCGACCAGATCGAATATCACGCCCTGCTCCTGGAAGACGCACAGCGTTATATACGCAAGCATGAGATAGAACTCTATCGTAAGTTCACGCTCGCCTTTGCCTGCCTCATCTTCCTCTTTATCGGTGCCCCGCTGGGTGCGATCACGAAGAAAGGCGGACTCGGTGCACCAGTGGTCATGTCGGTGATCTTGTTTATCATCTATTATATCATCGACAACACCGGCTATAAGATGGCACGCGAAGCACTCTGGCCCTGCTGGGCAGGGATGTGGCTCAGCTCGTTTGTACTGCTGCCGATAGGTATCTTCCTTACCTACAAAGCCGCCACCGATGCACCGCTCACCAGAGGACGCGAGGGATGGCAACAGATCATTTTGCAACTCTTGCAGAAAACGAAAAAAGTATATGAGAATCAACACAATAGAAGAAGCATTAGCTGATTTCCGCGAAGGTCGATTCGTCATCGTTGTGGATGATGAGGACCGTGAGAACGAAGGCGATTTCATCATCGCGGCGGAGAAGATCACGCCGGAGAAAGTCAATTTCATGCTCCAGCACGGTCGAGGTGTACTCTGCTGTCCGATCACCGAACAGCGCTGTGCCGAACTCGACCTGATGCATCAGGTCAGCACCAATACCTCGATGCTCGGTACACCGTTCACCGTCACCGTTGACAAACTCGAGGGATGTACCACAGGCGTCTCTGCGGCCGATCGTGCCGCCACTATCCGCGCACTGGCCGACCCTGACAGCCGACCGGAGACCTTCGGTCGCCCGGGACATATCAACCCCCTCTACGCCAAAGCCGGAGGCGTACTCCAGCGCGCCGGACACACCGAGGCTGGCGTCGATCTGGCACGCCTGGCCGGTCTTCATCCCGCTGCGGCACTCATCGAGATCATGAACGAAGATGGTACGATGGCGCGCATGCCTCAACTGCAGCAGGTGGCTGAGGAGTTCAATCTCAAGATCATCACCATCAAGGACCTCATCGCCTATCGGCTGGAGAAAGAAGCCGGTCATCCGTCCTCAGCCGTCAGCGGTCTGAATGCGGAATGCGCAACGCTGAATGCGGCTCTTATAGAGCGCGGCGAAACGGTCCTGCTGCCTGTCCGTCAGGGCGAGTTCAAACTCACGCCTTTCCGCGACTTGACTACCGGACTCGAACATGTGGCACTCACCAAGGGCGAATGGCTGCCGGACGAACCCATCCTCTGTCGCGTCCACTCCAGTTGTATGACCGGAGATGTCTTCGGTTCGCTCCGCTGCGAATGTGGGCAGCAACTTGCGAAAGCTATGGAGATGATTCAGCAGGAGGGACGGGGTATACTCGTCTATATGAATCAGGAAGGACGCGGTATCGGACTGATGAATAAGATACGCGCGTACAAGCTGCAGGAACAGGGCGACGACACCGTCGAAGCCAATGTGCATCTGGGCTTTCGACCGGACGAACGCGACTACGGCGTCGGCGCACAGATACTTCGCGAGATGGGCGCACACCGGCTGCGACTGATGACCAATAATCCCGTCAAACGGGTAGGACTGGAGAGTTATGGCATACAAATCGTTGAGAATGTGCCGATTGAGATTGCTCCGAACCCCTGGAACGAACGCTATATGCGTACGAAAAAAGAAAAAATGCACCACAATCTCAAGTTGGTCTGAACTCTTTGGCACGATTCTTGAACATATCGGTTAAAGGCTGACACAATTGGCCGATATTAACCCTTTAAAACAACACAATTATGAGACGATTAACTACACTTCTGATGACGCTGATGCTCATGAGTACCGCGTTATGGGCAGACGAGACCATCACGGTCACTGCCAACAGTTCGGACATTTCGGAAGGACTCGATCTGAAGGTGGTAGCTAAGCTTTTTGCAGAGGCTAAGAACCTGGAAGAGTTCGAGACGATGCTCAACAACCCGGATAGCGCATTCTGCAACCTCGATCTCAACGGAGACGGACAAGTGGATTACCTGCGCGTAGTAGAGACAGGCGAAGGCAACAGACGACTTATCGTGTTGCAGGCGATCTTGGCAAAAGATATCTACCAGGACGTAGCCTCGATCTACATAGAGAAAGATGAAGCATCCAACAGTGTATCCGTTCAGGTAGTAGGCGATGAATATGTATATGGTACCAACTATATCATCGAACCGGTGTACGTCTATCGTCCCGTGATCTACGACTGGTTCTGGGGTCCCTACTGGGTAGCATGGCATAGTCCCTGGTATTGGGGATACTACCCCGGATGGTGGTACGTTCATAGCTGCTGGGCACACGACTGGTACTGGCGTCACTGCTACGCTTGGCATCATCACCACCACGGTTGCTCTTTCCGCCACGGACATCATCCCCACCACGGCTATCATGAGCTGCACGGAGGCGTTACCCGTCGCGACTACGCAGTCGCACACGCCGATCGTAGTTTCAGTCAGCGCAATCAAGGTATGACCAACGCCGGTGAACTGCGTCGAACCAATGCAACTGCCCGTCAGGCAACGATCCTGGGTGCACAACGTGACGGACTGCAACGTGAAGGACTGCAACGCGAAAGCTTGCAAGGTGCTGTAGGTCAGACCCGTACTACCGCTCAGACAGAACGTACTGCTCAGACAGATCGCACCTTCGGTAGCCGCACCACCGCCGCACAACGTACGAGTGAATCGCAGGTCAGCCAACGTACCATCAAAGAGGGTACCGTTCAACGCTCCGGCAGCACGGCTACTACCCAACGTACAGGCAGCGAGTCCGGTCAACGTACGACGACGACCACCCAGCATTCCACTGGTACTACGGCTACGACGCAGCGAACAGGTACAACGGTTACTACGCAACGTACCACCGGTACTGCTCAACGCACTACGGGAACTGTTCAACGCACTACGGGTACCGTACAACGTACCACCGGCAGTGTTTCTGGCCAACGTACGACTTCATCTACCAGTACGACCCAGCGCACCACGAGCACTTCGACGCAACGTCCTAGTACGGGTTCCGTACAACGCACCGGCGGCAGCGGAGGCTTCAGCGGAGGTGCCACACGCAGCGGTGGCGGAGGCGCAATACGTAGCGGAGGCGGCGCAAGTCGCAGCGGCGGAACGGTCCGCAGATAATTTACACAATAAGGTGGCTCTTACGGGCCACCTTATTTAATTTATACGTACGCGCGCGAGTCTTAATGCGCCGCCAGCATATTCTCCGGATTCAGCAACTCATCCAGTTGCGCTTTGCTCATCAGGCCGTGCTCCAGCACCAGATCATACACGCTCTTGCCGCTCTCCAGCGCCTCTTTGGCGATCTTCGTCGATGCTTTGTAACCGATAACGGGGTTCAAGGCAGTCACGATACCGATAGAGTGTTTCACGGTCTCCAAGTTATGTTCACGGTTGATGGTGATGCCATCGATACATTTCTCGCGCAAGATCTTCATCACGTTTCTGAGCCATGTGATCGACTCGAAGATACACTCGGTGATGATAGGCTCCATTACGTTCAACTGCAACTGACCTGCTTCGGCAGCAAAAGTGACGGCTGTGTCGTTGCCGATCACCTTGAAGCATACCTGATTCGTCACCTCAGGAATAACCGGATTTACTTTACCCGGCATGATCGAACTGCCCGGTGCCATCGGCGGCAGGTTGATCTCGTGTAAGCCGCAACGCGGACCAGAGGCCATCAGACGGAGGTCGTTACACATCTTGCTCAGCTTGACAGCCAGACGCTTCAGCGAAGCTGAGTAACTGACGTACGCTCCTGTGTCAGGCGTTGCCTCTACCAAATCACTGGCCAATTCAAACGGCTCTCCCGTCAGTTCGCACATCTTCTTAATACACAGTTCGGCGTAGCCGGCCGTGGCGTTCAGACCCGTACCGATTGCCGTACCACCCATGTTGATCTCATAGAGCAACCGAACGTTACGCTCCAGGTTAGCCACCTCTTCTTCCAGGTTGTTGGCGAAGGCGTGGAACTCCTGACCGCTGGTCATTGGTACGGCGTCCTGTAGCTGCGTACGACCCATCTTGATGGAGTTGTTGAACTCATCTCCTTTCTTGCGCAGTGAGCCGATCAGTTGTTTCAGTTCCTCCTCCAGTCCGCGGTTCATGCGGATGAAGGCGTAGCGGAACGCACTGGGGTAGGCGTCGTTGGTCGATTGTGCGCAGTTCACATGGTCGTTAGGCGAACAATACTGATACTCTCCGCGCTGATGACCCATGATCTCCAAGGCACGGTTGGCAATCACCTCGTTGGCGTTCATGTTCACCGTCGTACCGGCACCGCCCTGTACCATATCGGTGGGGAACTGGTCGTGCATCTTTCCGTCGATGATCTCGCGGCACGCCTGTGCGATGGCTGCGTGAATGTCATCGTTGATCACGCCCAACTCATGGTTAGCCTCAACAGCTGCCAGCTTGATGTAGGCCATCGCGATGATGTACTCGGGAAAATCCGACATCTTCAGGTTGCTGACCTTGTAGTTGTTAATACCGCGTTGCGTCTGCACGCCGTAGTACGCTTCTGCCGGAACTTTCATCTCACCCAGCAGGTCTGATTCAATTCTGAATTTCTGTTCCATAGTATTAAATATTTAAATTTTAAAAATAAAATTATAATCTTTAAATTTTCCCTTTACTCCGCTATTCCTCCCATGAGCGAACGAACAAACTCCACACGGTTGAAGCACTGCAGGTCGGTCATCTTCTCGCCCAGACCGATGTAGCGCACAGGAATCTTAAACTGATCGCTGATGCCGATCACTACGCCACCTTTGGCTGTGCCATCCAGTTTGGTGATAGCCAGCGAACTGACTTGTGTGGCCGCAGTGAACTGACGGGCTTGTTCAAAAGCGTTCTGGCCAGTGCTACCGTCCAGCACCAACATCACGTCGTGCGGTGCGTCGGGCACTACCTTCTGCATTACGTTCTTGATCTTGGTCAACTCGTTCATCAGGTTGATCTTATTGTGCAGACGTCCGGCTGTGTCTATCAGCACGACATCAGCATCGTTCGCCTTGGCCGACTGCAGGGTGTCGAAGGCCACCGAAGCAGGGTCGCTGCCTTGCTGCTGCTTGATCACCGGTACACCTACACGCTCACCCCATATGCAGAGTTGTTCCACCGCAGCGGCACGGAAGGTGTCGGCTGCACCGAGGTATACTTTCTTGCCGGCGGCTTTGTACTGATGAGCCAGTTTGCCGATGGTGGTGGTCTTGCCTACACCGTTGACGCCTACCACCATCACCACGTATGGCTTGGCGGGCAGCGGTGCAGAGAAATCCTGCACGTCTTCCACGTTGTTCTCTTGCAGCAGAGATGCTATTTCGTCCACCAGCAGGCTGCGCAGTTCGGCCGTGCCTACATACTTGTCGCGTTTCACGCGTGCCTGGACACGTTCGATGATACGCAGCGTGGTCTCCACGCCTACATCTGAGGTGATCAGTGCCTCCTCCAAGTTGTCCAGCACATCGTCATCAATAGTCGATTTGCCGGCGATAGCATGGCCGATCTTGCTCAGCACCGACTCTTTGCTCTTCTCGAGACCTTTGTCGAGCGTCTCTTTCTTCTCGCGGTTGAATAATCCGAAAAATGCCATATGAAATAATTCTCAGTTCGTAATTTAATATAGTATCGTCGATGGATAGTTGGCTTGCACGGTCTTGAGCAACTCCTCTTTTAGTTCTGCAGGCGCAAAGCTGGCGTTAACGGCATTGAGCAGCATATGACCTATCTCGAACTCATGCAACTGGAAGGTGTCGATCAGGTGGTGCCACTCCTGCTGCAGATCGGTGTTGCTGACGGCCATGTCATCGGTATTGACGCATACCTTGACGCCGGAGTCCAGCAGTTTGCGCAGCGGGTAGTCCGTGTAAGAGTGGTAGATACCGGTGTCAATGTTACTGGTGGGGCATAGCTCCAGTGTGATGTCGCGGGCAATGAGTTCGTCTATCACGCGTGGGTCTTCCAGTCCGCGTACGCCATGGCCGATGCGCACGGCACCTGCCTGGATGGCTTCCCACACGCTGTCTGCACCAGCCGCCTCGCCGGCATGGATGATGATAGGTATGCCACTCTCGCGGGCAACAGAGAAGGCGTATTCGAAGTTACGGGTCGGGAACAGTCCTTCCGCTCCCGCTAGGTCGATGGCCACTACGCCGCGTCCGAGGTACTCTTTGGCTACTTGCACGGTCTCGAGGTTGGCATCATGAGTGGCTTGGTCGTCCCCGCGCATCATGCTGACGATCAGGCCACAGGGGATAGGTGCACGACGTATTCCCTCCAGCACGGCCTCCACGGCCTGACGCTGGTTGAGACCTTTCTCACAGGATTTCTGGGGCGCAAAGCGTATCTCCGCATAGATCAGTCCCTGCTCATGCAAGTCGCATAGCAGGTCGTACGCGCAGGTGATGAGCGCCTCGCGTGTGTGCAGGAGCGAACAGGCCAGGTCAAAGCGGGCCAGATAGTCGTTCAGGTCCTTGCAGTCTTCGGTAAGCGACATCATCGCCTTGAGGTCTTCGTCGCTCTCAGGTATCTTCACACCCTGTTGCTCGGCCAGCTTGCGCGCCGTGCGCAGCGGCATGGAGCCGTCCAGATGTAGATGTAGGTCAATGAGAGCCAGTTGTCGGTTGTCTGTCATAGTATAGTGATTTTTTTTTCGGTTATTTCAGGAATGAGTCTTTGAAGCCCAAGAAATAGAGTATACCGTCCAGTCCGACGGTGGAGATAGCCTGTTGGGCACTCTCTTTCACTTTGGGTTTGGCATGGAAGGCGATGCCCAGACCGGCTTTGCCGAGCATGTTCAGGTCGTTGGCACCGTCGCCTACGGCGATCACTTGTGCCAGGTCGATATGTTCCACCTGCGCGATGAGTTCCAGCAGTTCGGCCTTGCGCTTGGCATCCACTACGTCGCCCAGATATCTACCGGTGAACTTGCCGTCCTGCTCCTCCAGCTCGTTGGCGTAGACGTAATCCACGCCGAAACGTTGCTGCAGGTATTTGCCCACGAAGGTGAAACCACCCGAGAGGATAGCGATCTTGAATCCACATTTCTTGAGTATGCTGAACAGACGGTCTGCACCCTCGGTGATAGGCAGATGATCGATGATATCTTGTTTGGCGCTTACGTCCAGACCTTTCAGAAGGGCCACGCGGCGCGTGAAGCTCTCCTTGAAGTCAATCTCTCCGCGCATAGCCGAGAGGGTGATGGCTTTCACCTGTTCACCTACACCGGCGCGCTCTGCCAGCTCGTCAATCACCTCTGTCTGGATAAACGTCGAGTCCATATCCACGCAGATCAGGCGCCGATTACGGCGGAACATATCATCGCGTTGGAACGATATATCGATGCCTTCTTCGCGAGAAACCTCCAGCAGTTCGCGTTGCAGTGCCTCTCGGTCGGGTAGGTTGCCGCGCAGCGAGAACTCGATGCACGAGTGGCGTTTCTCCACAGGTATCTCTACACTCGGACGGTCACTCAGTCGCAGGATATTATCGATATTCAATTGTCTGCCTGCCAGCAAGGCCGTCACACGGGCGATATGGCGGGCATTCAATTCACGTGCCAGCAACGTCACTACATAACGCTCCTGTTCCTGACGTCCCACCCATGCAGCATATTCCTCTTCACTCAGCGGCGTGAAGCGAACGATCATCTCCAGACGCGAGCAGCAGAACAGCACCTCCTTGATCATGTCGCCGCTCTGCGATGCGTCATCCACGCGAATCAGGATACTTAGGTTCAACTGGTGGTGCAGGTTCGATTGTCCGATGTCCTGTACGAACGCGCCGTACTTACCCAGCACTTCTGTCACTGCCGACGTCACACCCGGTTTGTCAAAGCCGATGATGTTGATCAAAATAAATTCTCGTTCCATATAGTGTTTATTTAATTTTCTCAAGATATTCAGCATGAAGATGGTAGTATTTCTTCATGAATAGCAAGTAGGCACCACACAGCACTGCGGTTGCTACGATGAAGTAGATCCAATGAATATGACTGATATAAATCAGTCCAAAGGATACCAATAATTGTACGATGGTGTAAAAAAGTGATACGACTACATGAGATATATTCAGCTCGTTCGCCATGATCTGAAAGGCATGTTTGCGATGCGCTTGTCCTAAGTTCTCATGCAGTAGGATGCGATGACATATCGTTAGAATAGTATCCACGCCGTACACCACCAGAAGCAATATATAGGTGCAGTCTCCGGTTTGAAGTATCAACTTACCTAACGGTAAAAGCAGCATAAAAGCCATACCTATACTTCCTACATCACCCGCAAAGCATTTGGCTTTTCCTTTCGGACGGAAATTGAAGAAACAGAAGACTATGCAGGCCATCATCGCTACCACTATATACGACATGTCAATGAAATGCAGCCGGTAGTTCAGCACCATCAGCGGTATGAGCACAGCCAGAGAGTAACCGCCGGTGATGCCATTAATGCCGTCCATGAAGTTATAGGCATTGATGATACCCACGCATATAATCAGTGCCAGCAGGATAAGCCACCAGCTCTCTATATGCAGTATTCCGAACTCGGCAAAGAGCAGGAACATGGCAACGAAATGTGCAATCAATCGAACCGAGTCAGGCAACGAACGAATGTCATCTGCAAAACTGATACCGGCAATCAGGGTTAATCCGGCTAAGAACCATGGATGCTGAAAACCGTAGAATAGGCTCCATAGCCAGGCACTCAGCAGGAACAGTATGCCTCCTCCGCGCAACACAATCGTATTATGCGAAGAGCGTTCGTTGGGCTTGTCGATGATATGAAAATGATCGGCTATGCGGAAATAGGCCAGTTCCAAAACTACCAGCAAAACAAAGATGATACTGTATGTGCAATAAACAGGCATTATAGGATGCGCTTTAGTGATTCGTCAAAACTGACTAACTGATATTCAAACGGCATTGCGCTCATTTCCGGAGCGTAGTAATATGTGCCGAACATCTTATTGATTGGTTGCAGGAAATGACTCGCCAACCGAACCAACGGATTAAGCCATTTGGCAAACCATATATGATGATTCTGTGCTTTGGCAAAATATCGAATGATCTCCACTGTATTACTCAGTTCTCGATTCTGGGGATAGAACGTACCACTCAGTTGGCCGTTGATAGCTTGTAATACGAACTCCGCCAGATTATCAATGTATAGCATGCTGCGTTGATTCGGGAAATCTGGAAAAACAGGTGTCTTGGCTGCTAACTGAATCAGTCGTGGGAAGTTGCCTTTCGATCCTTTGCCGTAAATCATAGGCGGACGCAGGATGCATACTTTGAATGTGTCGCATTCAAGTTGGTGTAATCCGTTCTCTGCTTGCAGTTTGCTGTCTCCGTAGAAGCCATTTGGATTCGGTTGAGTCTGGGCAGTGAGCATCTCTGGGCCTAATGACTGACTTTCATGAAACACAATCATGCTACTCATGAAGATGAATTGCTTCACTCCTGCTTCTTTGGCATACCGGGCCACTTCCATTGTCAAGTCACGATTCACCTTATAGTACAGAGATTCCATCTTCGGATCTGCATTCACATGTGCTATTCCCGCTACGTGATAAACTACGTCATACAGCGAAAAATCGGTTTCTTTCCACGCCTCACCCATCATATCGACGGTATCAACGATATGATTGGAGTGCGTTCTAATCCATTTCTCCACACTCGTTCCTACATAACTATTTGCACCGGTGATAAGTATCTTCATGACGCCAATGATTTGTTATCGGTTAAGGTGTATAGTACATAATAGAAACTATTACGCAGGGTAAGCAAAGCGGAGACGACAGCCGAATAGCCGAGTGCTATGCGAAACATCTCATAGTGATATTTGACCAATGCAAATTTGCTGCCGCTGCTTATTCCGTTATGACTTCGGTACACGGCGAGAGGTTCTTCTAGCATATACGCCGTTATACCTTTCCGCAAAATGAGTAACCATAATCCGTAGTCCTCCCGATTACGAATCGTAGGAAGATACATTTTTCCTACTGCCTGACTGTCATAGATGACGGTTAAACAGCCGATTCGGTCCCAGCGAGTCATTTGATAGTAATTCAATGAGCGTGGTCCCATATGTATCTGCCTGTACGTATCTCCTGAAGTGATGACATAATAGGGAGTATAAGTCATCGCGTAGTTATGCTCCTGCATAAAGTGTATTTGCCGTTCCAGTTTGTTGGGTAGCCATCTGTCGTCTGAGTCCAAGAAGGCAATATACCGGCCGGTAGCCATCCTAATGGCTTCATTGCGTGTCTTGGCTGCGCCAAGATTAGTGGTGTTGCGCTTATATCGTATCCGCTTGTCCTCATAAGTTTGCACTATCTTGGCCGTCTCGTCCGTCGAGCAATCATCCACAATGAGCAGTTCCCAGTTCGTATAGGTCTGGGCAAGCACACTGTCAATCGATTCTTTTAAATACCGACTGGCGTTATACGCAGGCATTATGATAGATACTAATTCCATGATAATCGTTCAAATAATTGCGGATTATGATCCAATAATGCATTCTTGTCGATGGCCTTGCAGTGCGCAATACACTCATCCAGCTGTGCTTGGGTCAGGGTTTCAAAGAATGTCTTCACGGCCTGTCCGTCCAGTGGATTAAGTGCAAAGCCAACTCCCCATTTCTGTGTTTTCTGCGCCAGGAATGTGTCGGATGAGACGATAATCGGTGTTTCAAAGTAGGCCGCTTCATACAATTTGTTCGGTTCGGCATAACGCACATTCTCATACCGGTTATCGTACGTTGCCAATACGATATCTACCTGCTCATAGATAGACGGCAAGTCTTTCGGATTGGAGAACTTACCGTGGAAATAGACATTTGGATACGTGTTTTTGATACGCTCAAACTCCTCCGGACGGTCATTAATAATGCCGTAGAAATGCAATTCATGTTGAGGGCAGGTGCTCAAAAACGCATCGGAGAAACGGATGATCGACTCGTATCGTGCACTGCCGACAAATCCGACACGCAGATGATGAATATCCGGCTGCGACGGGTGATACGTGAGGGACGTAACTGTCGGATTGAGCCGATTAGGTACCAACACCACATTCTTCGGCGGTGTACTTCCGAAATGATACTGTATAAATCCTTCCGAGGTCATGGTCGTCAATAAGGAATGACGTATGAGCCATCGGTCTATCCGGTTCAGCCCTTCGCATAAGATGCGAGACGGCAGATATGTTTGCATCAGATCGGATTCCTCGTATATATATGGCTTGTTCGTAATCGCCCGACATACCATCGCTACATCCAGTAGGAAATAGTAGAACACAACATCCTTGTCCTTGTATTGCCGCAGGATCGGGCGCAAGGTCTTGTACATGTATAGCAGGCGTTTCGGATAACTCATCGTGTTCGTGAACTGACCTATTACATGTATCCGAAAATGTTCAGGCAGGGTAGGAACCACCTCGGCACGATTGAACCCATAAGCCTCTACTTCATAACCATTGGCTATGAATTCCTCGATTCGCTTGATACAACGTTGCTGCTGAATCGAATTGATGATAAAGACTATCTTGGGCTTCATGGCGTATCTGGATGGGTTTGTAGATGTTTGGTATGTGTGGTAATACAACCGAGCATGCCGACGAAAATGCCGAAATTATAATCTGTCAGATAGGAGTGCGAGACGAATAAGGGACAGATAGTGGCCATGAAATAGAGCAGAAACACATTCTTGTCTGCCAAGTCGGCATGATAGAAGACCGATATACATATTCCTCCGAAAAACAGGATAACCACCGTCCCGAACAACATGCCGAAATTCAGCAAAACCTCCAGCACGATGTTGTGGCAATAGACGTCCAGATAAACGCGGTCGCCGAACAACCCGATGCCTGTAAACCAGTTCTCTTTCAGCACCTGCCACATTTGTGCGTACATCTCCAATCGTCCCGAGTCTTGATCCGAACGGTCGGATTCCATCAGCTGGGTGATTGTACGAGATTCTATACCGTAGGTGTCCAGATAGAGCGAGAATGCAGGCAGCAGCACCAGCAGAAAGGCGAAAACAAGCGTGAAAGGAATGATCAGCTTCTTGTGATTTAGGAATATATCTGCGAACACGTAGAGCACAAAGAATACAGCCGCGCCACGCGAACCGACCAGCACCACCATCATCATCATCGCACCGGCGCCTATCAGCGATAGTGGTTTCTTCTCTGCATACAGCGATGCCATCGGCAGTAGCAGCGCATAGGAGAAACTCATGTTGTAGTCCGTTATAGAAAATCCGCCCAGCGTGGTGTAGATTGCATGAAAATAGAAAATCGCTATCGCCAGCACGATATACGAGATCCAATAGAGGGTCTTGTGGATGATCTCTATTTCATACACGCTCAGCAGACACAAGGCACTGCCGACAACCAGTGGCAGGGTAAATCGTAATCCGAGTTTTTCTATCCACTCGCCTGTGGCTGGAAACAGATAGACCGACAGCAGCAGGCAAAGTCCCGCAGCTACATACGTCGTCACAAACAAAGCAGGACGGCGGATAGCACCCAGCAGTAGCGCAATCGACATAGGTACGGCGGTTAATAACACACGGTACGTCGTCGCCATCTCTTCATTCATCTGCAGAACGTCCACCCAGTACAGTTCCAGTATCACCAAAATAGACTGAGAGAAAACAGCCGCACTGATAATATAATCTATGAGACGTTGCTTGGTTAGCATGGGCTATAGGAACGCACTAAGGCTATTTTCTTGTTTACAATATCCAAATTGCCGGTCGTGCCGGTCAGTATCTTGATGATGCGCAGCAGCTGTAGCGTGCGTTCCTCTATGTTCAAATAACGTTGAGGAGTGCGGTGCTGCTTGCTGATGACATAACAATTTGATTCCAATTGAAGCAGATAACTCTTCTCGGAAAATTCCCGATCCTCACAATCATGGCGATAGATGATGGACGGGTTATAGAAGAAATGTGCGGAAGGAACTTGCGTACGCAATCGATAGTGGATGTCATTCTCCTCGCCGAACAGGAAGATATGCTCGTCAAATAGTCCTACCTGCTCAAACATCGCTTTGCGAATACAGAAACAGGCCCCGGCAAAACACATCTTCTTTTCGTCATACCGGTCATACTTGTTGGCAATAAACGTACCGATACTTCGTAGGACAGGCGAGCAGTAATTCGTATAGGCAAATGACAGAGAGCGTTTTCCGCTCATCGTCAGTTGTTTCATGCCGTACATCGCCATGTTTGCATCGCGCTCAAACGCCTGAACAATCGTCTTCAGTCCCGTCGTCTCCATCCGCACGTCAGGGTTCATGATCATGATGATCGGTGCACTCGCCTGACGAATACCGATGTTATTGCCTTGCCCGTAACCTCCATTCTGCGTGTTGCTGAGAATCGTCACGCGCTTGCCATACAATCGCTCTAACTCAGTCTGCATGTGCGCGTAGTCGCGACTGTTGTTATCCACCACAATCACTTCCAACCCCTCACCCAAATCGTTCTTCGCGAACAGCGCATCCAGACATCCGTAGATGTCCGGCTCCGAGTTATACGTTACTATGACAACCGATAGTGCTTTCAATTCTTAATTTTTAATTCTTAATTCTTTTATCACCACACTCGGCCACTTCCAGTTCTGATATGCCAGTTGTGCCAGACCCGGAGCAAGAATCAGTCCCCATACGCCCCAGTGCAACGGCCCCAGGAACAACCACAGCAGCACCACCGTAGCTGCACCACTGGCCAGACTCGGGATGAAGAATGGAATCTTGTTGTCCGCCATGATGAACCCTGCCGATTGTGCATGATTATGTTCCAATAGGCTGATGACGAGCATCACACAGAGCATCGCCGTCGGCACAAAATAGGTCTGACTGCCAATCATGTCCATGGCCCAATTACCGAAGAACACCCACAGGGCACCGCCGACGATATACACTGCCAGCAGACTGCCTGTACACTGCAGATAATAGCGCTTCAGTCCTATCAGGTCTTTCTCCGCACGGCATTGTGCCAACTTCGGTAGGTACGATTGATAGAAAACCATGGCACAGCGTGCCAGTATATCCATCACCTGTAAGGTGATACCGTAACATGCCACTTCTTCCAGCGTCAGAAAGGCCGAACCGATGAGGATGGCGGATTTGTTCACCAGAAAACCGCCTGCTTGCGTTAGACCGATCTTGATCGCGTTAGGCGTGATTGTGCTCAGTATGGCTTTTGGTTCCTGCGGCTCTACTTCATTCAGCCGCCTCTTGATCTCTGGAGTGAAGAACACTCGATAGGTGAGTACACGGCGAATGATGGTAGATATCAGTTGCGAAGCCACGATGGCTGTCAAGCCGAAACCGGCATAAATCAAGGCGACGGCTAATCCGAAATACACCCCTTGACCCAACATATTGATCTGTTGCGTGCGGGTGACATACCCTTTTCCGGTCAGTAGTGCATCGTAATAGAACGTGTAGAGGTTATAGCAGTTGATGGCAATCAGTAATATCCATGCCACCAGAGCGTCCTGCCTGTCTCCGGAATATTTCTGCAGAATATAGTAGAAATAAGCCGTACCTGCAGTAGCCAGCACAGTAAACACCACGATGCCTATCCAGCGATAGAAACGGCGCATGGCCAGCAACGAACCTTTCAGCAGACTGTAGTCCACCGCTGCGTCACTCGTCGTCTGCTCCACGCCGTCCTTCTGCAGCGTCTTCACGCCGGAGAAGATATAACTGATGTTACGGGCGAAGGTGGGACGGAAACCGAAATCCAGTAGCAGCACCAGCGCCGTGATGGTCTGGAAGATATTCCAAATTCCCACCGTCTCTTGTGGCATCTTGTGCAGGATAAACGGCAACAGCAGCACACCGGCACCGATCATAAACGCCGTGCCTGCATAACTCCACATGATCTCCCGCTTGCCTATATGTTCTATCTTCTCTGCCAAAATCTCAAATTACCAATCACCAATTACCAATTACCAATTACCAATCACCAATCACAAATTCCAAATCAGTCTCTACGGAATATGTCGCGAGTATACACCTTCTCCTTCACGTCGTCCAGACTCGTGTCATAGCGATTGGCTATGATGGCCTGGCTGCGGCGCTTGAACTCGCTCAGGTCGTTCACCACCAGACTGCCGAAGAACGTGCTGCCATCCTCCAGCGTCGGTTCGTAGATGATCACCTGCGCACCCTTGGCTTTCACACGCTTCATGATGCCTTGTATACTCGATTGACGGAAGTTATCGCTGTTGGCTTTCATCGTCAGTCGGTACACGCCTATCGTGCAGTCGTGTTCCTGCTTGGCGTCAAAATCGCCCTTGTGGTAGTAGTCATAATATCCGGCCTTGGCCAGCACGCGGTCGGCGATAAAATCTTTCCGCGTACGGTTACTCTCCACGATGGCACCTATCAGGTTCTCCGGCACGTCGGCATAGTTGGCCAGCAGCTGCTTCGTGTCTTTCGGCAGACAGTAACCGCCGTATCCGAACGAGGGGTTGTTATAGTGCGTGCCGATTCGCGGATCCAGACACACGCCGTCGATGATCGACTGCGTATCCAGACCTTTCATCTCTGCGTAGGTGTCCAGTTCGTTGAAGTAACTCACACGCAGCGCCAGATAGGTGTTGGCAAACAGCTTCACCGCCTCGGCTTCGGTCAGTCCCATGATACGCGTCTCTATATCCTCCTTGATCGCACCTTCCTGTAGCAACGCGGCAAATCGTTCGGCTGCGGCCGTCAAACGCTGATCTGTCAGCACCGTACCTACGATGATGCGGCTCGGATACAGGTTGTCATACAGCGCCTTGCTCTCACGCAGAAACTCCGGCGAGAAGAGGATGTTGTCGCACGCATATTTCTTGCGCACGCTCTCGGTATAGCCCACCGGGATAGTCGATTTGATCACCATGATCGCCTTCGGATTGACGCGCATCACCGTCTCAATCACGTTCTCCACGGCCGAGGTGTCGAAATAATTCAATCTGCTGTCATAGTTGGTCGGCGCAGCTATCACCACATACTCCGCATCCTTATACGCCGCCTCCGCATCGAGTGTTGCCTCGAGGTGGAGAAACTTTTGTACATTGTCCTTTGTCCCTTTGTCCTTCTTGAAGTATTTCTCTATCCACTCGTCCTGGATAGGCGACTGGCGCCGGTTGATCATCTCCACCTTCTCCGGCACGATATCCACCGCCGTCACCTCGTTATGTTGTGCGAGTAGGGTAGCGATACTCAGTCCCACATACCCTGTTCCTGCTACAGCAATCTTTTTCATAGGCTTTCAGATTTCAGCTTTCAGATTTCAGCATTCAGTATTCAGCTTTCTGACGGCTGATGGCTGACGGCTGATGGCTTGTTTAGATCCGCTCTTCCACGCCACGGAAATGCACATTCAGTTCGTGCAGGTGTTCCAGCAGCGTACCCAGCGACGTACCCTTGGTCATCTCTGCAAACGCATTCACATCCTTCGGGAAGCACTTGCCTCCGTATCCGTACTTGCCGTCCGGACCGGGAACATACGTGTGCGTGTCGTTGATGTAACCCGACAGCAGAACACCCGTGTGTACTTTGCGCCAGTCGGCACCCATCTTCTCGCAATATTCCTTGCAGGCATTGAAATACGTCACTTTGTATGCACCGAACACATTGTGCATGTATTTTGTCAACTCTGCCTCCAGCGGAGTCATTACGGTGAATTTCTTACCCACGAAGATCTTTGTCAACAACTCCTGTGCACCGGTGAACACCATCGTCTGCTTGTTGAAGTCCTCGATGAACGTACGCTCGGTCAGGAACTCAGGCATGTAATACACGCTGTGACCGGTCTCTTCCGACAGCATCTTGCTCGTGCCCGGCAGAATAGTGGTACGAACGAACACCGGCACATCCGGCAAGTTCTTGATCAACTCCTTCATCAGAGTCAAGTCCTGTGTACCATCCTCCTCGGTCGGCACATGAATCTGCAGAAAAGCGATGTCGATGTTGCTTAGATCATCATTGTATCCCTTGTACGGATCGCTGATGAATAGTTTACACTCTGGATTGTTGTTCTCCAACCAGTTTTTCAGGGCTCCTCCCACGAACCCACATCCAATAATTCCAACGTTAATCATTTTTTTTATGTATTTGTTTTTAATATGTTTGTGCGTGCTTTTTTGTCTTTTTTTGTGCCCCCAACGTAAACTAAGCCTTTGGCTGTTTGCGGTGGGGAGAGCGGGCATCCCCGAGTGCCTAATTGTTAAAATAAATTTTTAACACGCGTACGAGGGTGACGAACGCGATTCAGCCTGCAAAATTACAAATTTATTTTCACATGTGCAAGCGCGCACGCACTTTTTCTTAATTTTTTTTGCTCTTTTGCCTCCAAAATTTGCACATATCCGAAAATTGTTGTACCTTTGCAGCCAAAGATTAAAATCCAATCACGTATGCAACTTCGTTTATCTCGCCAATTACTTACTCTTTCTCTGTGCCTCTGTGCATTTTGCGGAGCCCTCGCCCAGAAAATCCAGATCAATCCCGAGGCGCAACAAAAAGCCTTTGCTGATGCGCGTACCCTTGTGCCGGACACCCTCCAGTGGGACTTCTCGCAGGTCAAAGAGATTTACTTGGACGAGTTCGCCATCCTCAATGAGTTTGAGGACGGAATGCTTTGCATTCAGGATGTCGTCACGGGTAAATGCGGCTTCCTCAACGAAGAGGGCGAATGGGCCATTCCTCTCTCGCTGTACCTGGCCGGCCGGCCGAATGAAGCCCCTTATTTCCAAAACGGTTATTGCGTGTGTTGCCTTAAAAATGCGAACAACAAATACGATTGGATCATCCTAAGCAAAACGGGCAAAACGGTTAAGTTGCCGCATGTCATCCATTGCTCGGATTTCTCGAATGCAGGCTATGCCTTGGCCATCAAAGAAGTCATGATCGATAAGTATCAAACCCGCTTTAAAGTTGTGTTTATCAATTCCTTAGGACAAGAGATCATGCCGGACATCTATGGCAATAAACTACACAAAGAGATGCCCGATCGACGCTTTCTCGATGCCTATGATATGAACGACGGTTTGGCGCTTTATTATGATTTTGTGGCTGACAGATGGGGCTATTTCGACACGAATGGACGCAAGGTCATTCCCGCGAAGTATCAGAGCGCACATGAGTTTTCCGAAGGATTGGCTGCTGTCCAACTGCCCATGGATAGCGACGCACCGATGAAATGGGGGTATATCTCCACCAAAGGTCAATGGGCCATCCCACCGCGTTTCTCCAACCAGCCGGACGATTTTTCCGACGGCTTAGCGCTCGTCCAGAAGACCAATGAGTTGTTCGTCTACATCAATCCGCAAGGACAAGTCGTTTCCCAGGACTACGAGCGCGCCACGCCTTTCTATCATGGCTATGCCTTCGTGCGCGACACCCAGCGCTACACCCACTATTGCGTCAACACCTCTTTCGAGGTCGTCAACAATAACGAAGAATGTTTCATTCAAGATGATGCGTATTTCTGGAACGGACGAAAAGTCTACCTCTACAACGCCAGTCTTGGCACCTACGATTTTGTTGGACGACATGTGATCGTCAAGGGCTGGAAATACAAGGATATTCAAGGTGATGGAGGGCGCATGGGCGCATTCCAAATCACCAGCCATCCCATGGTTCGTGCCAACAACGATACTTTCTTCGGCGATCCTATCCGCTGGGCTTTCTTCGCCGATCTGACAGGCAAAGTGAAGTTCGCCCTTTATCTTAACGAGTTTTAACCAAGGCCCTTTTCCCCTCTGCCTCTACCGGTAGGGTTACCGTAAGCCGCTCCTTCGTCTCCGTCAATTAGGCTGGCATAGGAGCCTCAATGCGGGTGTAGCCCATGCGGAGCGCAACTTTTTTTGCAAATGATTTGCATAAATCAAATTTTTGTAGTAATCTTGCAGCCGCAAAGGTTTTAATCGCCTTTCTGCTGGCCTTAACAGCGTAAAAAAGTAAGGACAAGCGCAAGTGTGCGCTACATAAGATAATTAAGCGTTTGCTTTATTTGAGGATTCTTCAACACATCCACAGTTTGAAACCGTATTCCGAGAATAATGCGAAACGCTCACGCGAATGCGTGGGCTTTCTGCATATTGGATACGGTGGGAGTGGATGCCCTGAAGAACCAATAGCAGTTGGCTCACGTTTTTTGTGTACAATCAAATTTAATATTAACTCAAAATCAAATCATTATGAAAAAAGTAATTCTATTTATTGCATTATCTTTAGTGTGTGTATCCTTTACCTCCTGCGGTAGCAAAAATCAAAAAGTTGCAGCAGAGTATTTAAAAAGTCTCATGAAAAGTCCTTCCTCTTTCAAAGTAATTGAGGCGTCAGAGAATCAAATGGATGCAAGAGTAACGTACGACACACTATATCATGTATGTAAAATTTTCGCTACGGACTTGTATGGTATCCGTTTGGCAGATTCCGTACGAGTTGATTCTATGAAAATAATGCGCACCGATTACCCTGCCTATACAAATGTAGATATTACATATGATGCTGCTAATGCATTTGGAGCTGTTATTAGAGATGTAGAATCTGTAGTCGTTTATAATGAAGAAGCATGCTCTTTTAAGGATTTCGTAAATAAGAATGGTGTAGAATCATTAGATCATACAGAAGTCTTTGAAAAAACATATGTACACCATGTAAGTGGCAATATGAAAGAGGGAGATTGGGTTGATCAAATAGATTTAGGTGTCTATTAATTCCCTAACAAGGAAACCTGCATAGAATTGCAGGAAAGAAAACGAAGAAAGCAAAGCGGCGGCAGAAATGTCGCCGCTTGTTTTTTCTCGCAACTGAAGTTACGAGCACGGGACAAAGAATACACGCCGCATGGGATACACCCGCATAAAATTGCGGGAAAAAGACAAAGGGATGAAGGGCGATGATTGCGCCGGTAAGAAACAAACGTCAGCCGAAGGGGCGTTCGATGCGGAGGACGGCACGGATGAAGTTATCTATGCGAGCATAGATGAGGTAGTTGCCGTCTTTGTCCTTGGGGGCGATGGGATCCGGTGTGCCCTTGAGTTGAGCATAGAAACGAGCCTTGTAGTTGTCTAAAAGGGCTTGTTTGTCCGGCGGCAGGGGTGTCTTGAACTTAAGGGAATCGATGAGTTCCTTGGCAAAATGGGACGCTGCGCCGAACTGGGATCTATTCGCCCGTTCGCGGATGAGAGCAGGGCTGGTCTTGAAATTGCGCGGATGAGGTGTATAGGCCTCGAGACGACCAACCTTGGTCACATTACCATCGTAGTCACGAAAGATCTTACGACGCTCAACCATGCCTCCTTTGACGCGGGCACCAAGCACCTCCTCGATGTCTTGTGTGTGTTTGATTCTTGCCATAGTATTTATTGTTGTATGGGTGTTGCACAGGTGTCGCTCAGGTGTCAATCTCGATAATGACGCACTTATCTCGTACTTATCTCCAACTTATCACGCACTTATCACGCACTAATTTGGTGCAAAAATACTACAATTTTTCGGTTTTTGCAAGGAAAATGGAGGGATTTTTCGTGTATGTTATACTATATATATACATAGTATATATATACATTTTTTGGATAAAAAATAATTTGTACGAATCAAAAATTTGTTGTAATTTTGCAGCCGTTTTAATTTTGGCTTATTGTGTGCCAATGAAAGTATAGGGTTTAGAGTTTAGGGTTTAGAGAAGCAGAGAATTTTAAAATATTTAGTATATGAAACATTTCAAATTGTGGAATACGCTCTGCGGATGGATGGTGTTTGCCGTCGCTGCCGCTACGTATCTCCTGACTATCGAGCCCACTGCCTCTTTCTGGGACTGCGGCGAGTTCATCGCCAGCGCCTGGAAGTTGGACGTAGGACACCCGCCCGGAGCACCGTTCTTTATGCTGATGGGCCATTTCTTCAGTCTGTTTGCATCCGACACCTCGCATGTCGCCATGTGCGTCAACGCCCTCTCGGCGCTGGCCAGCGCATTCACCATCCTCTTCCTCTTCTGGACCATCACGGCCTTGGCGAAGAAGCTGGTTGTCAGCCATCAGCCGTCAGATGTCAGCTGTCAGATTGACCTTTGGAAAGGCATCGCTTTGCTGGGTGCAGGCGCGGTAGGTGCATTGGCTTACACCTTCAGCGACACGTTCTGGTTCTCTGCTGTCGAAGGCGAAGTATATGCCAGCTCATCCCTCTTTACTGCCGTCGTATTCTGGCTTATTCTCAAGTGGGACGAACAGGCTGACGAGGAGGGCTCTGACAAATGGCTCATCGCCATCGCTTACCTGATGGGTCTGAGTATCGGTGTCCACCTCCTGAACTTGCTGACCATCCCGGCCATCGGACTCGTTTATTACTTCCGTAAGTACACCTTTTCTTGGAAGGGCCTCATCTATGCTTTCCTGGCTTCGTGTGCGGTGTTGCTTGTCATCCTCTATGGCATCATCCCTGGCTTCCCGACGTTGATCGGTTGGTTCGAACTCCTGTTCGTCAACGGCTTCGGATGTCCGTTCAATACAGGTATGTGGGTATGCCTCGTGCTGATCGTAGGTGCGATCTCGTGGGCTATCTGGTACACGCATAAACGTGCCAACGTGGAATACGAAGCCAACGCCAAGACCAATACCAACAAACAGCTCTGGCGATGGGCGAACACAGCCGTGCTGGCGCTCACCGTCATCTTGGTTGGCTATAGTTCATATGCTGCACTCGTCATCCGTTCCAATGCGGATACGCCGATGGACCAGAACAGCCCTGATAATGTCTTCTCGCTCAAGTATTACCTCAACCGTGAGCAGTATGGCGATCGTCCTTTGTTCTACGGCCAGACCTATAATGCACCCGTAGAACTGCGCATCGAGGGTAACATGTGCGTGCCTGTTGAGAAACAAGGCCATGCCCAGTATGCTCCGGCACCAAAGGTGGAAGGTGAGAAAGACCATTATGCCATCACCGGCTACAAGTCCAGCTATCAGTATATGCCGCAGTTCTGCATGCTCTTCCCGCGCATGTACTCTGCCCAGGGCAGTCATGTCAGTGCCTACAAGGAGTGGGCCAACATCAAGGGACGCCGTGTGCGCTACGAATACTGCGGACAGCAGAAGACGGATTATTGTCCGACGTTTGCCGAGAACCTGCGTTTCTTCTTCCGTTATCAGGTCAACTTCATGTACTGGCGCTATTTCATGTGGAATTTCGCCGGCCGCCAGAACGACCTGCAGTCCTATGGTGACATCACCAAGGGTAACTGGATCAGCGGCATTCCGTTCATCGACAATGCCATGCTCGGCGATCAGAGCCTGCTGCCTACCGAACTTAAGGAGAACAAGGGGCACAATGTCTATTATATGCTGCCGCTGCTGCTTGGTATCATCGGTATTGTATGGCAGTGTGGCAAACGCGGTAAGGACGGCAAGGCCGAGGGTTGGAAGAACTTCACGCTGACCTTCTTGCTCTTCTTCCTGACGGGTTTGGCCATCGTGCTCTACCTCAACCAGACGCCCTACCAACCGCGTGAACGTGACTACGCCTACGCCGGCTCGTTCTACGCCTTCTGCATCTGGATCGGACTCGGTGTACTCGCTCTGATCGATTGGATCAATCAGCTATCAGCCATCAGCCGTCAGCATTCAGCTATTAAGACCTCTATCGCCGTTGTAGTAAGCCTTGTGTGCCTTGGCGTACCTGCTCTCATGGCACAGCAGAACTGGGACGACCACGACCGCTCGCAGCGCTACAGCTGCCGCGACTTCGGTGCGAACTACCTCAAGTCCTGCGAAGGCGAGGCTATCCTCTTCTCCAACGGCGACAACGATACCTTCCCCCTTTGGTACAACCAGGAGGTGGAAGAAGTAGGTACCGACATCCGTGTCTGCAACCTCTCGTATCTGCAGACCGACTGGTATATCGCGCAGATGAAGCGTCCGTACTACCTCTCACCCGCACTGCCCATCAGTTGGGAATACAAGGATTATATGCCCGGTGCGAACGAGATAGCCCGTGTGGACAACCGTCTGGGACAACCCATCAGCGTGGAGAAAGCTTTTGCTTTCCTCCGCTCCGAAGACCCGCGTACCAAGACCCGCGAGGGCGACAACTACTTGCCGTCCGACCAACTCTACGTGGAGACACCTGACGGCGAACGCGTTAACTTCAAACAGAAACGCCACTATACCCGTTCGGAGATGATGATCATGGAGATGCTTTCTTCCAATCATTGGCAACGCCCCATGTATTTCTGCGCCACTGTGGGCAACGACTATTATCTGGGACTCGAACCGTATATGGAACTGACGGGTCTGGCTTATCAGATCACGCCCACACGCAGCTACGACGGACAACCCCGCGTCAATGCCGAGAAGATGTACGACAACATGATGCATAAGTTCCGCTATGGCAACATGAACATCCCGGGCATCTATATCGACGAGAACTTGATGCGCATGTGCCGCACACATCGTATGATGTTCGCCCAACTGGCGGAAGAACTACTGCGTACGGGCCAACGCGACAAAGCACTCGAAGTACTCGACTATGCCGAAGAGCAGCTGCCGGGATATAACATCCCCTACGACTACACTTCTGCATCCATGGCCGCCATGTATTTCATGCTCGACCAGAAGGACAAGGCTGTTGCTATCATGGATACAGTGGCTAATACCTGCGTCGAGTACCTGCGTTTCGCGCGCTCGCTTGATCGTCGTCAACGTGACCTGATGCAGTCTACCACCGGTCGCGAAGCTGCTATCCTCAACTATGTCCTTCAGACCTGCGAACGCAACGGCGCACACGACATCGTCGAGAAATACTATAACGACTACGCTCAATACGTACAATGAAGGAAATAAAGAAAATCCCGGTCTTGCTGCTTACCGGTTATCTCGGTAGCGGCAAGACTACCTTGCTCAATCGTATCCTCACCAACAACCGCGGCATACGCTTTGCCGTCATCGTCAACGACATCGGCGAGGTGAATATCGATGCCACGCTTATCCAGCAGGGCGGGGTAGTATCCCAGAACGACGATTCACTCATCGCCCTGCAGAACGGCTGTATATGCTGTTCTCTGAAGATGGATCTCATCACACAGCTCCACGACTTGTGTGCAATGAAAAAAAGCCCTTCTGTTCAGGGTGAGGATGCACCTAACCTCTTCGACTATATCGTCATCGAGGCTTCCGGTATTTGCGAGCCTGGGCCTATTGCGCAAACCATATGCTCCTATCCGGAGATGGTACCCGCCTTTGCCGAAGATGGTATTCCCGCCATCGATTGTATCTGCTCTGTCGTGGATGCATTACGTCTGCGGGATGAGTTCGAAAACGGCCAGGCATTGAAGTATGTGACCAAGGAAGAAGATCTTGCTGCACTCGTCGTAGAGCAGATCGAATTCTGCAACCTTATTCTTCTGAATAAGGCGTCTGAGGTTAGCGAAGATGAGTTGAACAAAATCAAGTCAATCATTCGTGCCATTCAGCCCAAGGCGGAAATCATTGAAACCAACTATTGTGATGTGCCCTTCGAGAAGATCCTCAACACCCGTCTGTTCGACTTCGACCGCACCGCTACTTCCGCCACTTGGATCCACGAGATAGAAGATGCCCGTCATGACCATGATGATGAAGACCACGACCATGACCATGATCACGAGGATCATTCCCACTGCGATCATGAGCACGGTTATTGTGAGCATGAACATCATCATCACCATGATCACGATCACGAGCATGGCGATCATGACCATCTGGCGGAATTCGGCATCGAGACTTTTGTCTATCATGCCCGCCGTCCGTTCGATCTCGGTCTGTTTGATGAGTTCGTAGCTGCTCACTGGCCCAAGAATGTCATCCGCTGCAAGGGAATGTGCTATTTTGCAGAAGAATACGATATGTGCTATTTGTTCGAGCAGGCTGGACGACAGTTTAATATCCGTAAGGCGGGAGAGTGGTTCGCCACGATGCCCAAAGAGGAACTCATGCAACTCATCGCCGAGGATCCGCAGCTGCGCAAAGACTGGGACGACGAGTACGGCGATCGCATGCAGAAACTGGTCTTCATTGGCCAGCATCTGGACCGCAAAGCCATTACAGATGCACTCGATTTCTGCTTGCAGTAAGAATTTTTGCAAAAAAGTGCAAGAATACTTGCGTATATGGAGAAAAAATCGTAACTTTGCACGCTTTTTCGAATCAACACTTTTATTGATACAATAAAAACAACAAAATAATATGGCAAAAAAGAAAGAAGAATTTGTTAAGCAGGACGAGCAGCTTCAGGAAGTGAACGAAGCGCTCACCGGCGCAGGTAAATGGATCGAGGAAAACGCTTCGCTCCTGAGTTGGATCGTCGCCGGCATCGCTGCCGTAGTGATGGGCGTCATTGCTATCAACCAGTACATCATCAAGCCGAAGGCGCTGGAGGCAAGCAACGAGAACGCCAAGGCCGTCGTTTATTTTATGAACGGTGACTTCGACAAGGCGCTTCTGGGTGACGATGCTGAGTGCATCGGCTTTGAGGCAATCGCCGATGAGTACAGCCTCTATCAGCAAGGCAAACTCGCTGCCCTTTATGCAGGTATCTGCTATTATGAGAAGGGTGAGTTCGAGGACGCTGCCAAGTATCTGAAGAAGTTCTCGGCCGACGACCTGACCATCGAACCGGCTGCACGTCAGCTCTTGGGTGACGCTTATGTAGAGCTCGGTGAGTACGGCAAGGCAGCTAAGGCTTTCGAGTCCGCTGCACGCACCGGCAACGAGATCATCGCTCCGATGAGCCTCAAGAAGGCTGGCCTCGTTTATCTGCATGAGGGACAGAACGCCAAAGCGAAGAAATGCTTCGAGCGTATCAAGGCTGACTTCCCTGCTTCGCAAGAGGCACAGGATATTGACAAGTATATCGCAATCGCAGAGTAATGACGACCGATTTGTCGAAATACGAAGCAAACCAATTGCCTAACGCTGACGTCCTTGGGCGCCAGCGTTATGCTATTGTAGTAGCCGACTGGAACAGCGAGATCACTTATGCCATGGCGCAAGGGGCTATCAATACCTTGACCAAGCATGGCGTCGCAGAAGAACATATCGAGGTGATCCATGTGCCCGGTACTGTTGAACTGACCTATGCCGCGGCGCGCACGATTCGCAAGCACGCGAGCTTGCTGCGCAAGGGACTGGATGCTGTCATCGTCATCGGATGTGTCATCCGTGGCGATACACCGCATTTCGACTATGTATGCCAGTCTGTCACACAGGGCGTAACGATCCTGAACACGGGTATGCACTCTTGGTACGCAGGCGGTACTACTCATGTGCCTGTCATCTTCTCCGTTCTTACGGTTGACAATCGTCAGCAGGCACTCGACCGTTGCGGCGGACGTCTCGGCAACAAGGGCGTCGAAGGAGCCTATACTGCCATTCGTATGGCGAATATCTGAATGCTGAAAGCTGATATCTGATGGCTATAGTATATAAGTTTGGTGGAGCGTCGGTGAAGGATGCGGCTGGTGTCCGCAATCTCGAGCATATTGTGCGGTTGGCCGTCAATGACCAATCACCAATGATCAATGACCATTCACTCATGGTCGTTGTCTCGGCTATGGGTAAGACCACCAATGCACTCGAACGAGTGCTGGAGTTCATCCATGCCGGCAAAGAGGAAGAGGCTCTCAACCAGTGGGTGGATATCATCGACTTCCATGTGGCTATCATGCGTGAGTTGGGACTCCAACCAGGCTCTGACATCCGCCTGCAGGGCGAGATACCATACGATCCTGCACGCTCCTACGACGAGAACTACGACCAGATCGTCTCGCTGGGTGAGATCATGTCCACCCAGATCATCGCCGTCTATCTGCTCAAGCAGGGCTTGTCGGTGGAGTGGTGGAATATGCCTAAACTGCTGCGCACCGATGACACCTGGCGCGAAGCCCAAGTGGACAATGCCG
>Ga0310786_10000088_pt1 | contig 143118 bp, 115 predicted proteins | sample AusTroGonzalo_MG_FD_203881 | JGI IMG/M metagenome (GOLD analysis project Ga0310786, IMG submission 203881) | Bovine rumen microbial communities from tropical cattle in Woodstock, Queensland, Australia - Gonzalo_03 (v2) (version 2) | ecosystem: Host-associated > Mammals > Digestive system >...
CGGACTCTTCACGAGAATCATCGGTAAAATCAGCGCGTTTACCGTGTTACAGTACATCAACAAAATCAACAACAAACCTATTGGCCAAATTAAATATGCGCTGGTTTAATTCCGCCAACGGGTAATACTCATAATTTTTCTGTTTTATTTGTTGTTAATCCGGTCAAAACACAAATTCATATCCTTAATAATTTCGTATGATTCAAATAATTCAAAAATCATGACGAACGATATCCGATGGCAAAAATAGCAATAATTTGTGCATGAAACGAGTTTCCCACAAAATATTTCCGATGAGAAGAACAAAATACGACAAAGAATAAATATCTTTGCAAGCACAAACAACAACTATCAAAGCATCGAGGAAGCCGCCAAAAAGTTATGAGGTGGCTTTTTTGATGATGAAAACACAACCAAAACTATCATTGTTTGAAAACATTTTGTAGTTTTGCATCGTTTAAGAAAAGTGCCGGATGAGGCAAAAATCTAAAATATACAGCACCATGTATTTTCCTAGGAAACGTTATCTTGACAAACTTATCTCCCACAAAAACAATCATTTGGTAAAAGTGGTTACTGGAATCCGACGTTCTGGCAAGTCCTTCCTACTTTTCGACATTTTTTATCGTCACTTGTTGTCGGAAGGTGTTGATGAACAACACATCATTAAAGTTGACCTTGAAGACAGACGAAACAAGCCCCTCCGCGACCCTGACGCACTGCTGGCCTATATTGACAACCAAATGAAGGATGACAAAATGTACTATATCCTTTTGGACGAAGTGCAACTCGTCCCCAAATTTGAGGATGTGTTGAACAGTTACAACAAGGTTACCAACGCTGACCTATATGTAACAGGAAGCAATTCGAGGTTTTTGTCGAAGGATGTCATTACCGAGTTTCGCGGACGTGGTGATGAAATCAAACTATATCCACTCTCAATATCAGAACTTTGGGAAGCCTTGCCACAACTTACTTGGGAACAAGTTTGGCAACTTTACATGACCTATGGAGGATTGCCGCTTACCGTGCTTACCGAACCAGCTGTAGAAAAAGCCGAATATTTGAAATCGCTTTTCAGAGAAACCTACATCAAAGACATCAAGGAAAGAAACCATATCCAAAACGACATGGCGTTGGAAACATTGCTGAACATCATTGCGTCCTCCATTGGATCACTTACCAATCCGCAAAAAATAGAGAACACTTTCCGAAGCATCGAAAACACCAATTTGACAGCCCCAACCATCAAAGCCTACTTGGATGACCTCGAAGATGCCTTCCTTGTCAACAAATCCCTTCGATATGACATCAAAGGAAAACGCTATATCTCAACGCCTTACAAATATTATTTCACGGACATGGGATTAAGGAACTCTCGTTTGAACTTCAGACAAATCGAGGAGACTCATATTATGGAGAACGTGATTTACAACGAATTGCTGATGAGAGGTTACAGCGTTGATGTCGGCATCGTGGAAATCCGCGAGAGGGATGATAGCGGAAAAGAAGTTAGGAAACAGATAGAGGTGGATTTTGTTGTCAATCAGGGCAGTCTGCGTTTCTATATTCAATCAGCATACGCACTCCCAAACAAAGAAAAAGCCGATCAAGAGGCACGACCTTTATTTAATATTCAGGATTCTTTCAAGAAAATCATTGTGGTCAAGGAAGACATCCTATTACGCAGAGACGATTCCGGCATCGTCACCATGGGACTTCGTGAATTTCTCACCAATGAGAGTAGTATCTTTTTATAATCCTGAAAGAAAAAAATAAATATCTTTGCAAGCACAAACAACAACCATAATGCAAAAACTCATTGCCCCTTCCCTGCTCTCCGCCGACTTCCTCAACCTGGAGCGCGACATCGAGATGGTGAACCGCAGCGAGGCCGACTGGTTCCACTGCGACGTGATGGACGGCCGCTTTGTGCCTAACATTTCGTTCGGCATCCCTGTCGTGCAAGCCATCAAGAAGAAAGCCCAGAAGCCCTTAGACGTCCACCTGATGATTGTGGAACCCGAGAAGTACTTTGAGGCCTTCGCTAAGGCTGGCGCCGATATCATCACCTTCCATTACGAAGCCTGCAACCATATCCACCGCGCCGTGCAACAAATCAAGGCGCTGGGCATCCATGCCGGTGTGGTGCTTAACCCGCATACACCCGTGGCCGTCTTGGAAGACATCATCGCCGAGTTGGACTTGGTGCTCCTTATGTCGGTCAACCCAGGTTTCGGTGGACAACAATTCATCGAGCGCACATACGAAAAAATCCACAAACTGCGTTCAATGATTGCCGAACAAAACGCTACTGCTCTCATCGAGGTGGACGGCGGCGTCAACACGCAGAACGCCAAGGCTTTGTTTGAGGCTGGCGCGGATGTGCTGGTAGCGGGCAATGCGGTGTTCAAATCAGAAAATCCTTTAGAAACAATATCACAACTAAAACATTAATACTATGAGCGACAACATCTTAAAACTCAAGCCAGAAGGCATTTGGAAAGAGTTCAACGGCATCCTTGGTGTGCCGCGTCCGTCGAAAAAAGAAGCCAAAATGGTGGCTTACCTTGAGAAATGGGCGAAAGACCACAAAGTCAAGTACGTCAAGGAAGAGTGCGGCAACATCATCCTGACCGTACCCGCCACCAAGGGCATGGAAGACCGCCAAACCGTCATCCTGCAAGCCCACATGGACATGGTGTGCGAGAAGAACAACGACAAGAAGCACGACTTCGAGAAAGACCCCATCGAGCCTGTCATCAAAGGCGAGTGGCTGCATGCCAACGGCACCACCCTCGGTGCTGACGACGGCATCGGCGTGGCTGCGGCCTTGGCCGTCATCACTGACCCGAAAGTGGAACACGGTCCGTTAGAGTGCATCTTCACCGTTGACGAAGAAACGGGCCTCACGGGTGCCATGAAGCTAGACCCGAAGGACTTCACGGGCCGTATCCTCCTCAACTTAGACAGCGAGGATGAAGGCGAAATCTTCATCGGCTGCGCCGGCGGCATGGACACTATTATTAAGGTGTGGTACGAGCTGGAGCCCGCTCCGGAAGACAGTACCGCATACCGCATCACTGTCAGTGGCCTGAAGGGTGGCCACAGCGGCGACGACATCAACAAGAACCTGGCCAACGCCAACAAGCTCCTGACCCGTATCCTGTGGCAGAGCACCAACTGGTTTGATCTCCAACTCTACGACTTCCAAGGCGGCAATCTGCGCAACGCCATCGCCCGAGAAGCCACGGCAGTGGCCTTCATCCCGAACGAGAGCGTCGGCGACTTCCTGCACTATGTGAAGGACATGGAGAAGCACTTCAAGCAAGAGTACCAAGTGACCGAACCCGGACTGAAAGTGACGGCAGAAGTCGCTGAGGTGCAGCCTGATGTCGTCATTGATGAAATGGCACAGTACAACCTGCTGAATGGCCTCTATGCCTGCCCGCACGGTGTCATCGCCATGTCGCAGACCATCCCGAACTTCGTGGAGACCTCCACCAACCTCGCCTCGTGCAAGAAAAAGGAAGGCTATTTCTTCATCCAGACCTCACAGCGCAGCTCCATCGAGTCTTCGAAGCAAGACGTTGCCGACATGGTGGAAGCCGTGTGGAGCCTTGCCGATGCCGACGTGGAACACACCGACGGCTACCCAGGCTGGGCACCCAACCCCAACAGCGCCATCTTGGACATCGCCGTAAACTGCTACAAGAAACGTTTCAAGAAAGACCCGAAAGTGCGCGCCATCCACGCCGGACTGGAATGTGGCCTCATCGGCGACAAGATTCCGGGCATGGACATGATCAGCTTCGGTCCTACCCTGCGCGGCGTGCACTCACCTGACGAGCGTTGCGAGATTGCGACCGTCCAGATGTTCTGGGACTTCATGTGCGACATCCTGAAGAACGTGCCGAAGGCTGAAGCACCCAAGGCCAAGAAAGCGGCTGCTGCAAAGAAAGCTCCCGCAAAAAAGGCTCCGGTAAAGAAAACTCCAGCCAAGAAAACCGCAAAGAAATAACGGTTAATTAAGCACTTGGTAAGAATGAAAAAGCCCTCTTCGGAGGGCTTTTTCTTATTCATACAACTTCTTCAAATCGTCAGTGGTCAACCCGTTGAAGTCCCCACTGCTCATAAACGCTCCAATGACATTTTTCCTTTGGCCTTTTTCCAACAAAGCGACTAATTCCGCCTTGTTGTGCACCACCTGCAAATCTGGGCGACCGAAGCCCTGAATGATGCGCTCGTCGGGCATGAGTTCCAGCTTCTTGATGGCCACGGCATGTGGGTCGTAAAAGACAATAGCGCGGTCGGCCAATTTCAAGGCATCACGGTAGTGGTCGATGAAGACTTCGCTCAAACTGCTGTAAGTATGCAACTCAAAGACGGCGATGAGATGCTTCTCAGGGAACTGCTCACATAGCGCCTTCACGCTGGCGTTCACCTTGGAAGGCGCATGGGCAAAATCGCGGAAGATGAAGTTGTCGCCATTGTCGAATAAGAGTTCCAAACGCCTTGCAGCACCTTTGAAAGAGGCAATGGCCTCATAAAACTGCTCGTCTGTCACGCCCAACTGCTTGCAAACCAGTCTTGCTGCGTTAATGTTCTTCATGTTGTGGCTGCCAAACACGCCCACTTCTCTCCTGCCACCATCGGGCAAAAGCAAGGTAGTCTTCAGCCCATCGCTCTCGAAAGGATGCACTCCATAGCCAAAAGTCTGGCATTGTGCATCTTGTGCAATCTTTTCGGCTTCCACATCGGTCTGGTCGTAGATGAGGCAGCCGCCTTGTTCGATGGTGCGGACAAAGATACGGAACTGCTCCAGATAGTTGTCGAAGGTGGGAAACACATTGACATGGTCCCAGCCGATACCGCTAATCACCGCAATATGAGGATAATAGTGGTGGAACTTCGGCACCCGGTCAATGGGCGAAGTGAGGTATTCGTCGCCTTCCATCACCATGTATTTGGCTGTCTCGCTGAGGCGCACCATCACGTCAAAGCCTGCCAGTTGGGCACCTACCATGAAGTCCGTCTCAATGCCGACCCTTTGAAGAACGTGCAGAATCATTGAGGTGATAGTAGTTTTGCCATGGCTGCCGCCGATGACGATGCGAGTTTTGTCCTTGCTCTGCTCGTAAAGGTACTCGGGATAGGAATACACCTTCAAGCCAAGTTCCTGAGCAAGAACCAGTTCAGGATTGTCAATGCGAGCATGCATACCCAAAATGACGGCATCATACGACTTGTTGAGTTTTTCGGGATACCAGCCCCACTGCGGCGGCAAGATTCCCTCTTTGGCAAGACGTGACTTACTCGGCTCGAAGATTTCATCGTCTGAACCCGTGACTTCATAACCCTTGCGGTGCAAGGCGATGGCGAGGTTGTGCATGGCACTGCCGCCTATGGCTATAAAATGGACTTTTTTCATAAGAGGTTCAATTTGGTTTTGAGTGTTGTTTAATCCCCCGGCCTTCGGCCACCCCCTTAAAAGGGGGATAGGGGAAAAAAGAAGGGTAAGCTACTCATATCGCACCGCTACAACCTCCTACCCTTGCTACATTCCTGTCCTGGGGGATTTCAGAGGGAGCTGGTCGTATAAGACTTACCCGTTGCAAAAGTACGGACTTTTCATGGATTGGCAAGCAAAAACGCCAAGTTTTTTATCTCGCCATTCCCAATCCGCTGACTTTCAGTTGCTTTATCGCATTACTTCGGATACACCTCGCCTTTGGCGGCCTTCAGCGTATTCTGAAGCAACGAAACGATGGTCATAGGGCCTACGCCACCCGGGACGGGCGTAATCTTCGAGGCCACTTTATAGACCTCGTCGTAGTCCACGTCACCCAAAATCTTGTAGCCCTTGGGACTCGTCGGGTCGTCGATGCGGTGGATGCCCACGTCGATGACGACTGCACCGGGTTTCACCATGTCGGCAGTCACGAAGCCCTGCTTGCCGATGGCGGCCACGAGGATGTCGGCCTGACGAGTGATTTCAGGCAGGTTCTTCGTGCGGCTGTGGCACAAAGTGACGGTCGAGTCAATGCCTTTGCGCGACATGAGAATGGCCATAGGTGTGCCGACGATGTTGGAGCGGCCCAACACGACCACATTCTTGCCCACCGTCTCAATGCCAGAGCGTTTAATCAGTTCCATAATACCATTAGGCGTGGCAGGGATGTAGCAAGGCAAGCCCAACATCATGCGGCCAGCGTTAATGCTGGTGAAACCGTCCACGTCCTTCTCGGGCTTGATGGCACCGATGACCTTGTTCTCGTCAATGTGCTTGGGCAGCGGCAGTTGGATGATGTAGCCGTTGATTTCGGGATCGTTGTTGAGGAACTCGACCAGGTCGAGCATCTCCTTTTCCGTCGTCGTGACGGGCAGGCGATACACTGACGAGGTCATGCCCACCGAATGGCAGGCTTTTTCCTTCGAGGCCACGTAGGTCTTGCTGGCGCCATCGTCGCCCACGATGACTGCAGCCAAATGCGGAGCCGCAATGCCTTTGTCAATCATGTTGGCCACCTCAGCGGCGATTTCTTTCTTGATTTGTTCGGCAATGATTTTGCCATCTATGATTTTGTTGTCCATAATACTATTATTTTCTATGTTGCGGACGCATGCGATGCGTCCCTACAATTATCTACGTTTTGCGGACGCATGCGATGCGTCCCTACAATTATCTGCGTTTCATATTTCCCGCCATGCGCATCAATTTCTTTCCACCGCCAGTGGTCATCATGCGCATCATCTTGGAGGTTTCCTCGAATTGCTTGACGAGGCGGTTGACCTCGACGATGGAGGTACCGCTACCGTCAGCGATACGCTTGCGGCGTGTGCCGTTCAGCAACTTCGGGTTCTCGCGTTCTTGGGGCGTCATCGAATAGATGATGGCTTCAATGCTCTTGAAAGCGTCGTCATCAATCTCCTCACCTTTCAGGGCTTTGTCCATGCCAGGAATCATGCTGGCCAAGTCCTTCAGGTTGCCCATCTTCTTGATTTGCTGGATTTGTTTCAGGAAGTCGTTGTAATTGAACTCGTTCTGGGCGAGTTTTTTCTGCAACTTGCGGGCTTCTTCCTCGTCAAACTGCTCCTGGGCTCGTTCCACGAGGGAAACGATGTCGCCCATGCCGAGGATACGGTCGGCCATGCGCTTGGGATGGAATACATCGAGGGCGTCCATCTTCTCGCCGATACCGACGAACTTGATGGGCTTCTCCACCACCGTGCGGATGGTGAGGGCCGCACCGCCACGGGTATCACCGTCGAGTTTGGTCAGCACCACGCCGTCGAAGTCGAGGCGGTCGTTGAAGGCCTTCGCCGTGTTCACGGCATCCTGACCCGTCATGGCATCCACCACAAACAAGGTCTCATGCGGATGCACGGTCTCCTTGATGTTGGCGATTTCGTTCATCATCTCCTCATCGACGGCCAGACGACCAGCGGTATCGATGATGACCACGTTCTTGCCCTGATTCTTGGCATGGTTGATGGCGTTCTGCGCAATCTGCACGGGGTTCTTGTTGCCTTCTTCGCTATACACCTCAACCTCAACTTGTTGACCCAACACCTTCAACTGCTCAATAGCGGCAGGACGGTACACGTCACCAGCCACTAACAAGACTTGCTTACTGCGTTTGCGTTTCAGATAGCTGGCCAACTTGGCCGAGAAAGTAGTCTTACCAGAGCCTTGCAGACCTGCAATCAGGATAATGCTCGGTTGGCCTTTCAGGTTGATGTCCTCAGCCTCGCCACCCATGAGTTCGGCCAATTCATCATGCACAATCTTGACCATCATCTCGCCAGGTTTCACAGAGGTAAGTATCTGTTGACCAAGAGCTTTCTCCTTGATATTGTTGGTGACATCCTTGGCAATCTTATAGCTCACGTCGGCATCCAACAGGGCGCGACGGATTTCCTTCATCGTGTCGGCCACATTCACCTCGGTGATATACGCTTGTCCCTTCAGTACCTTGAACGAGCGTTCTAATTTTTCGCTTAAACCTTCAAACATAGTTTCAAAAATTTGGGTGCAAAAATAGGAAATAATGTTGAATTGTTTCCATGTTTAATTGTTGAATTGTTTGGATTGCGTATTTTTGCGGCATCAAAACCTACGATTATGATTAAGGAAAACTTGGAAAAAATCAAAGCGACGATACCGCAAGGTGTGACCTTGGTAGCCGTCAGCAAGACCAAGCCCGTCAGCGACTTGCAAGAAGCCTACGATGCCGGTCAACACGCTTTCGGGGAAAACTACCCTCAGGAAATGCGCGACAAACACGAGGTGCTGCCGCAAGACATCCAATGGCACTTCATCGGTCACTTGCAGACCAACAAAATCAAATATATCATCCCCTTCGTGACGCTCATCCATAGCATCGACACAGCCAATCTGCTTGAGGCCGTCAATAAGGAAGCCAAAAAGCACGACCGCGTTGTCGATTGCTTGTTGCAGTTCCACATCGCGCAAGAACAGACCAAATTCGGCCTTGACCTCGACGAAGCCCGACAACTGCTTGATTCAGAAGCGTTCAAGACGATGGAAAACGTGCGTATCTGTGGTGTGATGGGCATGGCCACTTTCACCGATGATGAGGTCGAAATCCGCAAGGAATTCAAACACCTGAAAGCGATTTTCGACACCTTGAAACACGATTATTTCGCCGAGCAACCGCAATTCAAGGAGATTTCGATGGGCATGTCGGAGGATTATCTGATTGCCATCGAGGAAGGCGCGACTATGATACGTGTCGGTAGTAAAATTTTTGGAGCACGGAATTATAATGTTTAACTTGTAGAGACGCAATGCTTTGCGTCTCATAAACGCAGAAATTATTATCCCTTGAGACGCATAGCAATGCGTCTCTACAACGGACAATTAAAATGACCTCTCTCTTACCTTTTATATTATTGATTGTCGGTTTCGTCGCCTTAATTATGGGCGCCAACTGGCTCGTCAACGGGGCCACCAGCGTGGGCGTCCGCGCCAAATTGTCGCCGCTCATCATCGGCTTAACCATCGTGGCCTTCGGCACCTCGCTGCCTGAGATGATTGTCAACATCTTTTCGTGTGCGAAAGGCAGTCCGGGCTTGGCCATCGGCAACATCATCGGAAGCAACACGATGAACATCCTGCTCATCCTCGGTGTGAGTTCCATGATTTGGCCCATCGACGTGAGCCGCGTTTCCATCCGCCGCGACATCCCCGCGGGATTTATTGCCACGCTCGCCATCGCGTTCATGGCCAACGACTTCTTCACTGGAAATGCCCGCACCATCAATTGGGTGGAAGGCATTGTCTTGCTGCTGCTTGGCTTCGCTTACCTTCTGCTGACCATGCTGAAAAACGACCCAAAAGAAGAAGCCGATTTGGTTCAGGAGGCCATGCCTTGGGGCAAGACCATCCTCGCGCTCATGGCAGGCATCGCAGGGCTGTACGTCGGTGGAGAATTGGTCTCGCGCAACGCGCAAATCCTGGCCAAAAACTGGGGCATGAGCGAAAGCACCATCGGCCTGACCGTGGTCGCTACGGCCACATCTTTGCCCGAACTCATCACTTCCATCGTGGCTGCCACCAAGAAAAGCTCTGGCATCGCCATAGGCAATGTGTTGGGTTCCAACATTATGAACATCTTCTTCGTCTTGGGTATCAGCGCACTGATTACGCCGCTGCCCTTCGACCCCAAAATGAACCAACAATTGATGATCCTCTTTGCCGCCAACATCCTCATGTTGATATTCGTCTTCACAGGCAAAGGGCACAAACTGTCGCGTTTTGAGGGTGCTTTGCTGACCTTGGGTTATTTGGGGTTCATGTGGTTTTCGTTGGTGATGCGATAAAAAAAGACCCGCCCATTGGACGAGTCTTTAATTGTTTTCTCTGATTCTCAATCAGTCAGCCAATTGGAAGGCGGTCTTCACGGCATTGTAGTCGCTGTAGTCGACATCGCTGCGGCTGCTGTATGTTGCAGCTTCGATGGCTACGATTTTGAAGACGTGGGTATCGGGGCACACCTTCCACATGTCGCTTTCGGTCCAGAAGAGGCGCACACCACCATCGTTGAGCGTCGCCGTTTCGATGGAGGCCTCATAGAAAGACACCTCTCCGTTATTGTCCTCATAATAGTAGTAGGTCAGCGGGACTTGCGACCACGTGCCTTCCACTTTCATATAGACAAGGACAGCACCATAGTTGAACACGTTGTTGTTGATGGCCGGATAATTGAGGGTAACCATGTACTGGCCCCTTTCATTGCCATCGCCATCAGTGAAGAAACGAACCCATTCCCAGTCGCCACTCTCAACGATAACGGTTGAGGAAGCCACATTGGCATCGTTTCCATCCTGTCCGGCAGGTCCGACAGGGCCTTGAGGTCCGCGGCATGAAGCCATGGCAAACACAGCCAAAATCGTCATGCAGATGATACTTAACTTTTTCATTTCGATAGATTTTTGATGATTTAACTTAAATTTGATTTCCTTTTTGTGGCGCAAAACTACAAAAACCTTGCCGAATTATTCCACTTTGGGAAAACAATCTCAAAAAAACGTACTTTTGCGGCATGAAAAACAAGACTTACATCGTTCACATTGCAGGTATCGTCGCCATGGTTCTTTGGGGTATGTCGTTCATTTGGTCGACACAAGCCTACCAAAGCCTCAACCCCACTACGACCATCTTAATGCGCCTCGTGGTAGCCACCGTTTTCTTCACAACGATACTTTTCGTCTTCCGATTGAACGAAAAAGTCAAGAAAGAGCATCTGGGGCTTTTCGCCTTAGCAGCTATGTTCGAGCCGTTCCTGTATTTCATCTTCGAGGGCTACGGACTGAAAAACACCTCCCCCATCATCGGCTCGGCCATCATCGCCTTGATTCCCTTGGTGACCCCCATCGCGGCCCGCATCTTCCTGAAAGAAAGGTTGAGCCCGATGAATATTGTTGGCTTCATCGTCTCCTTTATCGGTGTCATCGTGCTGCTACTCAACAAAGATCTCGAGTTCACCGCCTCGCCCAAAGGCATCCTGTTCCTTTCTGGTGCCGTATTGGTGGCGGTAGGTTATTCCATCGCGCTCATCAAACTCACCAAGCTCTACAAGCCTCTGACTATCACCTGGATGCAGAACATCATTGGCATGATTTATTTCATCCCTTTGGCCCTCATTATGGAACGTTTTCAGCCTTCCGCTTTCGCCAATGTACATGCTTATATCGTCCCCATCCTCTGCCTCGGCGTGTTTTGCAGCGCGATTGCCTACGCGTTGTGGGCCTTCGCCTTCAGCAAACTCGGTGCTTCAAGGGCCAATGTATACAGCAACCTGATTCCTGTCTTCACCGCCATCTTCAGCTATCTCCTTGCCATTGAAGCCCTGACGGTGAACAAGATTGTGGGGATTGTGGTGGTGGTTGCGGGATTGATTTTGTCACAATTGAAATATAAAAACAATAAAGACGCAAAGCATTGCGTCTCTACAGAAGAACCATGATTACCAGCAAGACCAACCCCAAGATAAAAAACCTCGTTAAATTGCAAAAGGCCTCGGAACGCCGCGAGCAAAACCGTATCCTCATTGAGGGGCAGCGCGAGATTGAACGGGCACAACAGTGCGGCTTCGAGATTGAACAACTGTATGTCTGCGAGTCGCTGCTGCGCGAGCCTATTAATATTAAGGCCGAGTTTGTTGAGACCGTTTCGGAAGAGGTCTTCGACAAAATTGCCTACCGCGAGGGCAGCGATGGACTCTTGGCCGTGGCCAAGCCCAAATACAAGAACCTCAACGAGTTCAAGCCACGGAAAGACGCGCTGATTATCGTACTGGAAACTGTAGAGAAGCCCGGCAACCTTGGTGCCGTGATGCGCACCGCCGACGCCGCTGGCGTGGATGCCGTCATCATCGCCGACCCCGCCACCGATTTGTATAACCCCAATGCCATCCGCGCCAGTATCGGATGTATTTTTAGTGTGCCAGTCTACGCCTGTTCCACCGAGGAATGTATCCACTGGCTGAAAAAGAACGGCATCACCATCTACTGCACCTACCTTAAGGCCTCCATCGACTACCTCGACGCCGACTTCCGCAAAGCCTCCGCCCTTGTGATGGGCACCGAAGCCACGGGCATCTCAGACGCTTGGGTCGAGGCCGCCGACCAGAACATCATCATCCCCATGAACGGCATCGCCGACTCGCTCAACGTGTCGGTGACCACCGCCATCGTCACCTTTGAGGCCGTCCGACAACGCAGAAAACCATGAAAAAGGACTATTTCCTGCTGCATCTCTCCGTATTCATTGCCGGTTTCACGGGCGTGTTGGGGCGACTTATCACCTTGGATTCGGCTATTTTGGTGTGGTGGCGCATGGCTGCGGCGGCGGTGATTATGTTTGTTTTTTTGCGAATATTGAAATCGCGTAGGGCGGACGCACGCGGTGCGTCCCTACGGCGGTATAAATTCAGGGACATTTTGCAGATGGGTGGTGTGGGTATGTTGCTGTGTCTGCATTGGGTGTTTTTCTACGCCAGCATCAAGGCATCCAACGTCAGCATTGGCGTGGTGTGTTTTTCTTTGGTCGGGTTTTTCACTGCCTTGTTTGAACCGATTATCAACAGGCACAAATTTTCAGGCCGTGAATTTCTGTTCAGCCTGCTCACCATCCTCGGCATCTACCTGATATTTCAGTTTGATGCGCGGTATCGTTTGGGTATTGTTTTGGGTATGGTTTCGTCGGCCTTATATGCCCTGTTCGCCATTGCTAACCAGCGTGTCGGCAAGCACTACGAGCCTAAGAACATGCTGCTGTGGGAGATGGTCGGTGGTCTCATTGGCCTGACCTGCCTGATACCTTTATATAATATGTTCATCCCCGTTGGGAGGCTCTATCCAGTCGGCATGGATTATCCTTATCTCGCCTTCATGGTGGTCGTCTGCACCATCGGACTTTGCTTGTTGCAAATCATTGTCTTGCAAAAAATCCCCGCCTTCACCGTCAACCTGACCTACAACTTGGAGCCTGTCTATAGCATCATCCTCTCCATGTTCATCTTTAGCGAGTACAAGGAGTTGAATTTTTCGTTTTGCATTGGTATTGCGCTGATTATTATTTCGGTGGTGTTGCAGACTTGGAGTGAGATAAGAAAGCGAAAAGCATAATCAATCGCCCATAGATTCTCTCAGATTTTGAAGGCATGTCATACCGACCGATGAAAGAGGGAGAGTATCTATGCCTTCAAAATCTTCGGAATGACATGGGCTCACTTCAACTTGATTTTCACAAACACCGGATAATGGTCAGAAGGATTGCGGCGAATGTAGTTGTCGAACGAGATTTCCTGCGGTGCGTCGGAGGCTTTGAGAGTTTCGTCCGTATCATCAGGGGTCCAATAACTGTTGGTGAAGACACCGTAAGCCTCTACCGCGGTGCTCGGCGACACAAACACATGGTCGATACGGCTGGTGGTGAAGTAATTGGTTTTGAACGCATTGAACGTCCCGTTTTCCGCAAAACGGATGCGCGCCGTTTCGTATGAGTCCTTCAACAATCCCGAATTGGTGAAAATGGTGTAGATTTCATTGTTTTGGTCCACGTTGAAGTCACCAGTGAGGACGACGGGGGCACCTTGGGCTATCTCACGGATGCGCTGCACCACCAGTTTGGCAGCCTCGCGCCGCGCCACCACGCCTACATGGTCCATGTGGAGGTTGAAGTAATAGAAAGTCTGTTGCGGTTCCTTCTTCCTGCGGTTAAACAAGCCGTGGCGCTGCTCCTTCTGTGACTTCACTGCGAATTTGCCCCAAGTGCAAATACGAATACAGACTGCGTCCCAGCCCAAGCCAGGCTTTTCGGGGGTCTCGCTCAACCAAAAGTCGCCGTGGTCAAGGAGCTGGAGTTTGTCTTTCTTATAGAAAATGGCCTCATGTTCGCCGCCACGTTCGCCATCGTCGCGACCTACACCAATGTAGTCATAACCATCGAGGGCTTTCTGCATGTCGCAAAGCTGGACATACAACACTTCTTGGGTCCCGAAAATGTCGGGCGACATAAAGTTCAGCTGGTCGCAAATGACCTGACAGCGTTTGGTCCACACTTCGCCATTGATGCTGTCATTGGCGTTTTTGTAGCGGATGTTGTAAGAGCCTACAAGCATTTCCTGGGCAGAGACGGAAAGCAAGAACGAAAAGAAGAAAACGGCAAAGAGGACTTGCCTCAACCTCAAGGGTTTGAAAACATTGATCATCATACTTTGACTCATTTACGGTTCATATTGGGCAAAATTACAACAAAATAATACATGGTACGCATTTGCTTTGTTTTATTTTCATAAATTTGCCCCAAAATTCAAACCATTCACCAATGGCACTGAACAATCTTTTCACAAGAGGAAGCAGCCGCGAGAAGCACTTCTTCCCCACCTACGTCAAACAGGCGGAAACGGCACAGGTTGCCGCCAAATACCTCAAGGAACTCGTCAAGAGCGACGACCCCGAGGAGCGCAAACTGCTCACCCGCATGATCAAGAAACAAGAGAGCACCGGTGACGAGTTGTTGCGCGAGTTTTACATCGAACTCAACGAGGCCTTCATCACGCCTTTCGACCGCGAGGACATGAACGCCTTGGCCATGGACTTGGACAAGTTCCTCGATTTCATCAACCACTCGGCCAAGACCATCCTGATGTATAACCCCAAGAAAATTGACAAGCAGATTAAAGAGATTGTGGACAACATCCATGAAGACGCCACCACCATCATGAAAGTGTTCGGTCTGCTTGACGACCTCGGGAAAAACCATCAGCAAATCAGTGACTTATGCCAGAAGGTTACGCTCATCGAACATGCCGTCGACGACATCTATGGCGACTACATCTCCTACCTCTTCGAGAATGAGAAGGACGAGATTGAGCTGCTGAAATACAAGGAGATAGCCCAAGTGGTGGAAGACACCACCGACCGCGCCAAGGAGGTGACCAGCACCGTTAAAAGTCTTATCATAAAAGAATCGTGATGAACCTCTTGACTATAGCCATCATCCTCTCCATCGTCCTTGCCTTCGTGTTCACCTTCCTGAACGGCATGAACGACGCGGCCAACTCCATCTCGACCATCATCGCCACCAAGGTGATGAGTCCGATGCAAGCCATACTTTGGGCTTCGTTCTGGGAGTTCACGGCTTTTATCATCATCCGACTGGTGCTCAACCAACAGTTCGCAGTGGGTAACACCATGGCCAACTTTGCCGATCAAAACGTCATCGACCCCTATCTCATCCTATCCGCCCTTGTCGGCGCGGCCATCTGGGTATGGATTTGCACCAAAAACGGTATGCCCATCTCCACTTCACACGCCCTCATCGGCGGCATCATCGGGGCGGCATGGTTTGTCAACGGCAGCGGCGTACTGCACATGACGCCTATCATCATCACCTTGGCATTCATCGTTTTATCACCGCTCATCGGTCTGTTTTTGGGCTTTTTCCTGGAGTGCCTTTTCTTGAGAATCTTCAAGAACAGCCCCCGAAAAAAGGTGGACAAGATTTTCAAGGTGTTGCAGCATTTTTCGACGGCGGCCTTCTGTGTCGGTCACGGCTCCAACGATGCACCCAAGACCATGGGTATCATCGCTGTGTTGATGGCCAGCGTATTCACCACGCAAGGCGTCAGTCCAGAGATGCGGGGATTCATCGCCAATTTCTACGACCACAGCCAAGGCTTCCACATCCCTGACATTCTGGCCGTTGTATGCTATATTATCATGTCATTGGGCATTTTAATTGGTGGCAAAAACGTCATCAAGACCATGGGCGGCGGTTTAGCCAAAATCACGCCCGTGCGTGGTTTTTCCGCTGAATTTGCCGGTGCCACCACCTTGATTGCCACTTCGTTCCTTGGTATCCCCGTCAGTACAACACACACCATCACCGGTGGCGTCATCGGCGTGGGCCTCACCGACGGCATGAAGTCCGTGAAATGGGTCACTGCCAAGCGCATCGTCTTGTCGTGGGTGCTCACCATCCCCGTGCCGTTGGTCATCGGCGGCATTTTGAACCTGTTGTTTCACCTCTTAGTCAAATAAAGCCATGAGTCTCAACAGTTTCTTCCAGTTTTTCGTCCCCAAGGAGACAAAGTTCTACCCGCTCTACCAAAAGCAGGCGGAATACATCAGCAAAGCCGCACAACTCTTGAGGCAGATGCTCATTGAGACCGACCTTGAGCGCTTAGAGACCTTGAAAAAAGACATCAAGACCTGCGAGACCGAAGGCGATGAGGTGCTGCGCGACTTCTACAGCCAACTTTTCGCCACCGTCCTTACCCCTTTCGACCGTGAGGATGTGCACGAACTCGCTGAAATGATGGACACCTTCCTCGACCGCATCGACGACTCAGCCAACATCATCCTGACACGTCGTTTTCTCGCTGTAGATGAAGACCTTACGACCATGGCAGAGAACATCATGTTTGCCGCAGAAAACCTCAACAGCATCATCCGTGACCTGCCAGTGATGTACGACAAACGCAAGGAAATCACGCGCTTCTGCCACGAAATCAAGACTTTGGAACACGACAACGACGAGCTTTACGGCAACTACATCAGCAAGCTGTTCCAACAGGACTACAACCTCACCGAAATCATCAAGCGCAAGGACTTGGTGCAAGTACTCGAAAACACGACCAATTCGGTGAAGTATATTTCTGACAAAATTAGGAGTATTATCAGTAAATTATAAGACATGAGACAGATTATCAACAACCTGTTAGACAACGACTTATACACCTTTAGCGTGTGCTACGCCTACTTGCAGAAGTTCCCTCGTGCCATGGGACAATACACCTTCGTCGACCGTAATAACACGGTCTATCCGAAAGGCTTCGCCGAGAAACTGCGCGAACAGTTCGACAGCTACGCAAGCATCCGCATCACTGATGACGAAGCGCGTTTCATGAAACGGAAATGCTACTATTTCCCACTGTGGTTCTTCACCTTCCTGAAAGGTTTCCACATGCGACCTTCCGAAGTCGAGGTAAGCCAGGACGAAGAAGGTCATCTGCACATCACCGTGACGGGACTGCTGTGGCGCACCGTGTTTTGGGAGATGCCCATTCTAGCAACGATTTCCGAGCTGATGCATGAGCTCAAGGGCGAGTTTGAGCATTACGATGCCGAAAAGGAATACAAGAAATCCTACGACAAGGCCATCCGTCTCATCGGCAACGGCGTGAAGTTCAGCGACTTCGGCACACGCCGTCGTTTCTCCTTCGCGCATCAGGACATGGTGATTCGCTCGTTCATTGAAGCACAAAAACAATTTACCAAGACCTGTTTTGTGGGTACCAGCAACGTGCTGTTGGCCATGAAGTACGACCTCACCCCCATCGGCACGATGAGCCACCAGTTCATTGAGACTTGCTCACTCTACGGCTATAATGAGGCCAACTACCTCGCCATGGATTACTGGCAAGAGGTCTATGCTGGTAGCCTAGGTGTGTTCTTGTACGATACCTACACCCGCAAGGCCTTCTTCCAAAATTTCACCACGCTGCATGCCAAGCTGTTTGATGGTCTGCGCGTCGACAGCGGCGACAACATCGAAGCCTTGGAGGAAATCATCGCCAAATACAAGGAGCTCGGCATCGACCCGAGCCATAAGTCCATTATCTTCAGCAATGGCTTAAATGTGGACGAGGCCATCGCCATCCACGAAGCTGTGGCAGGTCGTATGCAAGACTCTTACGGCATCGGCACCCACCTCACCTGCGACATCGACAACGTCAAGGCCATGAACATCGTGGTGAAACTCACAGCGGCCAAAATCACCGAGAAACGCACTTGGAAGAAGGTGGTCAAACTCAGCGACGACCACGGCAAATACACCGGTGACCCAGAGGAGATTGAGATTTGCAAGAAGACGCTGGAGATTAGTTGAGAGTTTAAAGTTTAGAGTTGAGAGTTAGAAGGGTTTGCGATAGGTACAACCATTTCTCCACTCGGAACAACCATAAGCAGTTTTACCTTTTATAATATGTCCCTTCCCACATACCGGGCAAGGTTGCCCGATGACGGAATCACTGGAAGGCATGTCATTCCCGCGCGGGACAGCGGGTTGGCTGGAATCTATGCCTTCCGCGGTTTTCTTAGATTTTGGGGTCGCGTTTTTCTTTAATGCAGTCCTTTTCGGCTTCTCCTCCACCACGGCAGCTGCCACACGGCGATTACTATTATCCAACATCACCGTAGTAACGATTTCCGTCACCATCTGTTTCAGTTCGTCCAAGAACTGTCGCGCTTCGTATTTATGCTGCTCAATCTCGCGGAGTTTCTTCTCCCATATGCCCGTCAACTCGGCACTTTTCAGCAGGTCTTCATGGATGAGGCCGATGAGTTCAATACCTGTTGGAGTGGGTTCGAGGCTTTTGCGCACCTTTTTAATATAATTGCGCTTGAATAATGTTTCGATGATGGCGGCACGCGTCGAAGGTCGCCCGATGCCGTTCTCCTTCATCACCTCGCGCAAGGATTCATCGTCAACGAGTTTGCCAGCGGTTTCCATAGCGCGGAGCAAGGTGGCCTCGGTGTAAGGCTTTGGCGGCGAAGTCCATTTTTCGGCCAATTGCGGCTTGTGCGGCCCATGCTCGCCTTTCTCGAAGATAGGCAAAGTCTTCTCCTCTTCCTCCTGCCCTTCCTTCTTTTCCTCTTCCTGCTTCACTGGTTTGATGACTTCGCGCCAACCTGGAACCAAAATCTGTTTTCCCGAAGTCTTGAACTCCACTTCTTCGACTTTACCTAACACCGTTGTCGTAGCAAACTGACAGTCAGGGTAAAACACAGCGATGAAATGACGGCAGACCTCATCGTAAACCTTTTCTTCGGCAAACAACAAACCTTGCGGCACCACACCCGTAGGAATAATGGCATGGTGATCGGTGACCTTGCTGTTGTCAAACACCTTCTTGCTCTTGGGCAGCTTCTTGCCCGCCAATGGTGCGGTGTATTCGGAATAGTTTGAGAGCTTCGCCAAGATGTCGGGGCACTTGGGATAGATGTCGTCGCTCAAATAAGTCGTGTCGACACGCGGATAGGTGGTGTATTTCTTCTCGTAAAGGCTCTGGATGGTCTGCAAAGTCTGGTCGGCAGACATATTGTATTTCTTGTTGCACTCCACCTGCAACGAAGTCAGGTCATACAACCTTGGCGGGGCTTCCGTGCCTTTCTTGGTGGAAATATCGGTAACGGTAAATTCTTTCCCCTCAACGCTTTGCAAGTCCTTTTGGCCATCTTCAACAGATCCATATTTGCCTTTAGTGGCGGTAAAAGTCGTGTCACGGTAAACGGTAGACAGCACCCAATAGGCCTCTGGCTTGAAGTTCACGATTTCATGGTAGCGATTGACAATCAGTGCCAAAGTAGGCGTTTGCACTCTTCCGATGGAAAGCACTTGCCGATTCTGGCCATATTTCAAGGTATAGAGCCGCGTAGCGTTCATGCCAAGTAGCCAGTCACCGATAGCGCGAGACAGCCCTGCTTCGTATAGTGATTGATATTCCGATTGGTCTTTCAAAGTCTTGAAGCCTTCCTTGATGGACTCTTCCGTCAACGAGGAAATCCAAAGACGTTGTACTGGGCAATGCACTGCTGCCTTCTGCATCACCCAACGCTGGATGAGCTCTCCCTCCTGCCCTGCATCACCGCAGTTCACGATGCTGTCAGCCTTCTGAAACAGCGACTCAATGATTTTAAACTGCTTCTCCACACCTTTGTCCGCAATCAGCTTGATACCAAAGCGTTGCGGAATCATCGGCAAGCGACTCAACGCCCAAGATTTCCATTGGTCGGTGTAATCGTGCGGCTCCTTCAACGTGCAGAGATGGCCGAAAGTCCACGTCACCTGATAGCCATTGCCTTCCATGTAACCCTCATGGGTGGTGTTGGCTCCCAGCACCTTGGCAATGTCGCGGGCGACGCTTGGTTTTTCGGCGATACAAACAATCATTTTCGTAGGGGCAGACCTGCGTGTCTACCCGATTATTAATTCATATTAGGAATCGCATCAGGGTTATAGTGCATCAGGATTTCGGCTTTGTCTTGTTGGGCCACAAACCACACTAAATCAGTGGCTTGGAATGTAATGCGAGCCGATGGATTCAAGATAAAGTGCCCATCACGCTCAATGGCGATAATCATGGCATCAAAGTTTTCAGCCAAGCCTGAATCCATCAAAGCCACGCCAATGAAAGGACTATTGGGGCGCACTTCCACCTTGTACAAATCCACCTCACTTTCTTCGTGTTCTTGAATCAACTGATCGTCAAAAGCCTCTACCAAGGGCAGCAACAACCGCAGATGGTCCTCATGTCCGACGAAAGTGATTTTATCAAATGGATACAGCTGAAAATCAGACTTCGGCAGTTCAAAGAGTTGTTTGCCACGCTCCACGCTCACCACACTAACGTTGTAGTTGTCGCGGAAATCGGTGTCCTTGATGATTTGTCCGGAATACGCGCTGTCTGGACTCAACGTCATCTTCTGCAAGTGACAGTTCTCCTGCAATATCTCAGGAATCTCGAACACTTGCACTTGCTGGCGCTTGTTGAGGTTGTCCATGAAGTTTTCCTCAATGTGTTTGTAGAACCGCATCGCCGGACTCAAAACACGCAGCAAAATCGTGTAAATCAGTGCAAAACCAACATTAATCCAGTGATACCACGGCGCGCCGATGTTCAACCTTTCCCAGAACAAGTTGTTCAAGAAATGCTGTATCACGCTATAGGCAAAGATGGCCACGACCACAAAGCGCAGCACAAAGACCATGCGAATCAAAGTCTTGTTGAACTTGTTGTCTTCCATCAACTTATGGGTCGTGTCAACGAAAGTATGCTTGAAGCCCATCGCCCAAAGGAATGGCGAAACAAGGATTAGGCTCACCGCCGTAGCAATGGCAGAGCTCCACGGCCTCGGCACATATTTCATGATGAACGAACCTATGAAGAAGCAAATCAGAATCACGGCGATGATGATGGCCAGATAAATGACCATGTTCTTGAACTGTCGCGCCAAGAAACTGGCCATGTTGACCTTCTTACCGCTTTTTACCTTGAGGCCCGAATCGCTGTTTTCCAGTCGGTTGAGCCATTTCTCAGGAAAATGCTCCGTCACCCACTTGTAGGCCGGCACAGATGCCTTGATGGAGTACGGCGTGATGAAAGTCGTGATGATGGACACCGAAACGATGATGGGATACAGGAACTCGTCGATGACGCCGTAACTCAAACCCAACGTTGCGATAATGAACGAAAACTCACCGATTTGGCAGAAGCAAAAACCGCCTTGCATGGCTTGTTTCAGTCCCAATCCAGCAATCAGTCGACCGATGACATTGCTCAACGGCTTGAACAGGAGCAGCACCAACGTGACGACCAAAATCTGCCACCAATAGTTGACCAAAATCTGCGGGTCGACCATCATACCGACCGACACGAAGAACACCGCGCCAAACAAGTTCTTGATAGGCGTGGTGACTTTGTGAATCATCTCTGCCTCAAGGGTTTCGGCCAAGATGGAACCCATGATGAACGCGCCCAAGGCCGACGAGAATCCCGCCAAATTGGCCAACACGACCATCATAAAACACAAACCGACTGAAAACACTGTCAGTGTCTCTTCCGTCATGAATTTGCGCGACCATTTCAGCACCGTTGGCACCAGGAAAATGCCGCCCAAAAACCACACCAGCAAGAAGAAAGCAAGTTTCAACATACTGTAAACCAACTGCATACCATCGAAGGTCTTGCTCACCGCAAGGGTAGACAATATCACCATGAGCAGGACGGCCTCAAGGTCTTCCACCACCAGCTCGCCGATGACGTTGCCGCTAAATTTCTCTCGGTGCAACTTCATGTCATCAAAGGCTTTAGCAATAATCGTCGTAGAAGAAATCGACAGCATGGCGCCAAGGAAGATACTATCCATCTGCGACCATCCTAACGCTTTTCCTAACAGAAAGCCCACCACGCACATGGTCACCAATTCGGTCAGTGCCGTCACACCAACCGTGCCACCGACTTTCTTCAACTTCTTGAAACTGAACTCCAAGCCGATACCGAACAGCATGAACACCATGCCGATTTCACTCCACGTCTCCACACTCGTGTGGTCGCTGATGACGGGAAACCATTCGAAATTCGGTCCGATAAGAAAGCCAGCGATGATGTAGCCCAACACAACAGGCTGTTTCAACCACTTGAAAATCACGGTGGTTACGCCTGCTGTCACAAGGATTAAGGCTAAGTCGGAGAATAATGCGGGTAGGGATTCCATAAATACGCGAAAATTATTGCTGCAAAATTAAGAAAAATCTCATTCCGCAAACATCCCGTCAATCAAGTCTTGGTAATGCTCGGCGACGACCTTGCGGCGCAGTTTCAGGCTTGGCGTGATTTCGCCTTCGTCGATAGTCCACTCGCGGTCGACCAATTCAAAACGCTTCACCTTCTCGAAGTCACCAAAATGCTTGTTGTAGGCATCCACCTCCTTGCGATAACGGTCAATGACCTTCTTTTCCTTGATGATTTCCGCATTGGTGGTATAAGTGATGTGATTCTCCTCGCACCAGGTCTTCAGGTTCTCGAAGTTCGGCACAATCAGGGCTGCGGCAAACTTCTGGTTCTCGCCCACCACCATCATCATGCTGATAAGTGGCGACTCGGTGAACTTGCCTTCAATTAACGCAGGCGAGATGTACTTTCCCATCGAGTCCTTGAAGATTTCCTTCATGCGGCCCGTAATCTTCAGTAGGCCGTCCTCGTCGAACTCGCCGATGTCGCCCGTGTGGAAGTAGCCCTCCTCGTCGATGGCCAACTTGGTTTGTTCCTCGTTCTTGTAATAGCCCTTCATCACCGCCGAACCTCTCACGAGAATTTCGCCCGTCTCCGGATCAATCTTGAACTGTACGCTCCCGCAAGGCACACCCACCGTTCCCGCCTTGATGATGCCCAAAGCGATGCTGTTGGTGCAAATCACAGGCGAGGTCTCGGTCAAGCCGTAGCCTTCGATAATCGGGATGTCCATGGCGGCAAAGAGGCGCACCAAACGCGGTTGCAGACTGGCACCACCCGAGATGATAAACTCCAAGCGTCCACCAAAGGCTTTTCTCACATCCTTGAAAACCAACCTATTAGCCCAATACAACTTGAAACGGTAGGCACGGTTGATTTTCTTTTCGGTCTCGTCGTAACGTTCGGCCAGTTGGAAAGCCCAATGGAAGATACGTTTCTTCACGCCCTTCAACTTGTCGCCCTTGCGTACGATACCATTGTAAACCTTTTCGATGACGCGAGGCACCGTAGTGAAATGCTCCGGCTTGATGTCGGCGATGTCGCGCATAATGGTGCCGAAATTCTCCACATAATAGGTCGAGTTGCCAAGATAGAGGTGCGTAAACAACACGGAACGCTCGTAGATATGTGACAACGGTAAGAAACTCACCACCTTATGTGAACTCGGAACTGGATAATGCGGGCCGTAATTGGCCACACAGCTCATCAGGTTGTAATGCGTCAGCATCACGCCCTTGGGAGTCCCGAGAGTGCCTGAAGTATAGATAATCGTCGCCACATCATGGATGGAAACCGAGTCCTTGCGCGACTGTAAAGCGGCCTGACTCTTCTTGTCAATCTTCACTGAAACCATCAGTCCGCGAAGGGTCAACTGGCCTTCCACAGGATTGAAAACAAACACTTTAGGCTTTTTCTCCATCTTATCGATGGCACCTTGGGCCTTCTTCAGCAGCAACGAGCCTTCCACAAAAACAATCTTGGGCTCGGCATGGTTGATGATATAGTCGTAGTCGCTTTGGCGCACCGTGGGATAAATCGGCACAAGGATAGCCCCGATTTGCTGCACGGCAAAGTCGACCATGTTCCATTGCGGACAGTTGTTGGAAATCACCGCCACACGGTCACCCTTGGCCACACCCAAACCGATCAATCCTTGACTGATCACATCGGTCATCTTCACAAAATCACGGGCCTGATATTTCTTCCAATCGCCGTCCACCTTGCAGGCAAACATGGTTTTCTTCTTGCCATACTTCTCCACAAACCTCGGCAAAAGGTCGAAAGTGCGGGGCGGAATGTCAGGATAAGCCTGAACAGTTTTTCCCTTTTGTGTATTCTTTTCCATATTCAGAAAATAATCGGCGAAAGTAGGAATTTTTTTCAATCAATTCGATTTTTTATCCAAACGAAAGGCATTTTTGTGAACAAAAGAGGATATTTTCTCAACGAAACGGAGAAACCCTTAATTTTGCAGCCGAATTTCAGGTTATGATTTCCATTTTCGACAATATGAGCCAAGTGACTGAAACCGAGGTGCAAAGGATGCTGCCCTTGGTAGACGAACAACGCCGCGAGGAGGCTCTGCGCTACAAGCACTTGTTCGGACAGTTTGCCTGCCTGAAATCGTGGTTGATGCTTAAAGACTTGCTCAGACCATTGGGTATCACCGACATGGAAATGAACCATAACGAGCACGGCAAGCCTTTCTTGGTCCATCATCCCGACATTCATTTCAACATTAGCCATTGCAAAAACGGCATCGCTGTAGTCGTCGACAATGCCCCTGTTGGCATCGACATCGAAAGTTACCGAAATATTGACGACGCACTGATACGCTATACAATGAATGACAGCGAAATAGCAACCATCAACGCTTCAGAGAACCCTTTGGCGACCTTCATCGCCTATTGGACAAAAAAAGAAGCCGTGCTGAAGCTGCGTGGTACAGGCATCAGCACGGACTTGCATCAGGTCCTCGACGGCATGGGATACCGTCTCGAAACCCACATTTGTTGGGAAAAATCCTACGCTTGGAGCGTAGCCTATTCCGATTAAGCGACAATGCGCGTCCCGCAGGTCGGGTCGCCCAAGCGCGTGGCCTCGGTGATGATGGCCTCGTGACCCGTGGCTTCCACAAACAGGATGGCAGCACGCACCTTGGGAGCCATGCTACCCTCGGTGAACTGACCGTCGGCTAAGTGTTTCTTCGCTTCGGCCACCGTGATGGTGTCGAGAGCCTGCTCGTTATCCTTGCGGAAGTTGATGTAGACTTTCGGCACGTCGGTGAGGATGTAGAACTCGTCGGCGCCAATGTTGATGGCGGTCATGGCCGAAGCCAAGTCCTTGTCAATGACGGCCTCAACACCGCCCAGGCTACCGTCAGCTTTTTCAATGACGGGGATACCGCCACCACCCACGGTGATGACGATGTTACCTTGCTCGGCCAACTGCTTCACGAGGTCAACGTTCTGGATGGCAATAGGTTTCGGTGAAGCCACCACCTTGCGCCAACCACGACCCTTGGGGTCTTCCTTGTAGATGGCACCCGTTTCGGCAGCATACTTCTCTGCCTCTTCCTTGGTGTAGTAAGGTCCAACGGGCTTGGTCGGGTTCTGGAACATCGGGTCGTTCTTGTCCACCACAACTTGCGTCACCAGAGTAACCACATTGCGTTTCAGGCCTTCCTTGGCAAAAGTCTTGCCCAGACCCATCTCAATCATGAAACCGATGAGGCCTTGGGTCTCTGCCACGCAGAAGTCGATAGGCATGCCCGGCACACCAAACTGATGGTGACCCGCCTCGTGCTGCAACATCACGTTGCCCACTTGAGGGCCGTTGCCATGACCAATGACCAGATTGTAATCGTTCTTCAGGAAAGGAAGCAAGGAATGACACGTCTCGGTGACATTCTCCATCTGCTCCTTGTAGGTTCCTTTTTGTCCGCCTCTCAACAGAGCGTTTCCTCCGAAGGCGATAACCGCTAATTTCTTCATTTCTAAATATTTATTATTTCAAATTTTTAATTTCAACATTATTTTCTCTGGTATGTCACGGTATAGCCAGCCTGTTCGAGAATGAGTTGTTGCTCATCCAATTTCACAATGTGCATCGTGTCGACGAAGTCGTGCGGGTTGGTGCCAGTGTAAGTGCCCTTGAAGTAAACCATATCTCCAGATTTCTCCCAGGATTTGAACTCGGCGTAGCCCATATTGATCGGCTTAATCTCGCCGTTTTCAAGCAAAGTGAAGCCTTTTTCGCCCGTAATACCATCTTCAGCGGCAGGTTCCACCCATGTTCCGACGAGTGAAGGACGGCTGCACGAAGCGAAAAACAGCCCCATAAGCCCGCATAAAGTTATGACAATCAATCGTTTGTTCATTTTAATACTCCTTTCAAGTTTGGAGCGGCAAAGGTAGGAATAATTTCCATAATTAAAACACTTTCAAGGAATTATTTTCTCCTACAAATTTAATCATACAGCACCACTTTCTGAACATAACGCTTTGTCCCATCATTGAGACGAACAAGATAGACACCCGAAGGCAAATCGGCCAACGAGCAGGAGTTGCCCGTCAGCTCCACCGACTTCACCGTGCGGCCCAAGACATCAATCACCTCCAAATGAGCTCTATTGGCCTCTTTGTCAACATACAGCACTTTATCCTTGACATAACAGAAATTTTTCGTTGCGTTTTCCTCAATGCCAGTCGATGCAAGTCCCAACAGGATTTGGTTCTTTACTTCCATTTGCATACCCGAATAGGCCGACGGATTGAAAGGATTGTAGTTGGTGTTGTCGTTGAAAACCCTTAAAGCTTGGTAACCGTCGGCTTCGTAGACGCGACACGACATGTGATCGTAGGTCCAGTTGCCCGAGTTGTCGTCAACGATAAGCGCCAAGTTGGACGTGCCGTCATAATCGAACTCTTTGTTGAAAACGATTGTCGTCCAACAATCTTTGGCCATCACGACCTCGCCATTGAACACTCTTTGCGCTGTTGTAGGTACAATCCAATCGGTACCGCTACTGAAATTCTCTTTGTCGGTATTGACCATGTAAATCGTGTAAACACGAGTCTTTTCAAAGCCAGTGTTGAAGAAAGCCACGCTAATAATTTGGCCTGCTCCACCTATCTCGTCAGCGGTGTAGATTTGCTGCGACAAGCTATAATTGTAATAGGAGTAACTAGGCAGCAAGGTATTCGTTGAAGTGGCCTGACCGATGACTAATGTTCCTTCATCCAAAGGCTCAAAGCGTGCCACATACTCCACTTCACCTGGCACGGACAGATTGCAAGTGGAAGTATAGGAAACCGACGTGCCTTCCAAATCCCAATGGGAGAACACATAGCCTGGATTGGCCGTGGCCGCCAGCGTGATGGGCTGACCTATGCCATACAAACCTCCCCCACTCACCGTACCACCATTCTCCGGTTCGGCGGCCACTGTCACGTTGACCGGCGGACCGAAATGCGCTACTAGTTGCCTGTTGCCCATCACGCGGAAATTGTAAATGGTGTCTACCGAAACCCTCTCGCCGTTCTCGCTCCAATAGTAAAACACATTATCACTCGAAGGCGTAGCTGTCGCCGTGCAAAGTTGCCCATAGTAGAATGGCCCCTCATCAACGCTCACTACGCCACCATCCGAGGGGTCAGCGCTAACCGTAATCGTGTAGTCATAGCTGGCAATACCGAATAGGGCTTGGCTCTTCTCCTTTATTAAATTGCCAGTATAATCGGAAGGATTATAAGGATTAAAGTTGTTAAAATCACTATAAATGAATATAGACTGACCCTCGACATTGAAGGTACGGCAAGCCATACCATCGGAATAATTACCTGTGTTATCGTCAATGACTAATAACACATTGTGATTACCATCGTAGGCAAACGCATGATTGAAATAAACAGTCGTCCATGCACCTGCATTAAAGGTAATGTTGCCTTCAAAAAGCAAATCCTCAGGCGCAACAGCTTCCCAATCATGTCTGTCTTGGAAGTATGATTTATCGGTGTGTTTCAAATAAACCCTGCAATTTCGGGTCTTGGTCGTTCCTGCATTGAAGAAAGCTACATTTGATATTTCAAACGCCCCACCCAGTTCATCAACTGTATAGATTTGTTCTGTGAGGGTGTATTTAATATAAGAATACGTAGGTAAAAATATAGAGGACGTGGTTGCAGGACCAACGGGAACGACATTACTGACGGCATTGAAATTCGCCACATAATCGACATTCCCAGAAACAGTGATGCTATAATCGGAATAATAGGAAACCACAGAATTGCCTCTTTCCCAACTGATGAATGTGTGCGAGTTGCCTGTTGTCGCAGAAAGTGTAACATTTGTCCCTGTGCCGTAGGTGCCAGCTCCTGTCAAAATGCCAGCTCCTTGTGGGTTGGCCGTGGTGTTAATGTTGAAGAGACTAAACCCGAACTCATTCGTTTGGCCTTCGGCATCCACAAGATTGAGCATACATGGTATCGGGAAAGCGTTGGTAGCACTTGCTGAAAGAGTAACGCTAAAATCGGCATAGGCCGGCTCATGAACTGCCATATTTCCATAAAGCACATCTGTTTCATTGATGGTGAGATACTCGGACGTTGTTGATAAGGCACCCATCACCGAAGGAGCCATTACATTGCCTCTATTGTTGACGAAAACGCGCAAGTCGGCGGTTTCGCCAGGCTCCAACAGTCCATTCCCATTGTTGTCGTTCACGATGGAAGCGCCTTCATAAACCATTGTTTTTCCTATCACAGCAAGAGTAAAGGCAAAATGTCCGACTGAAGAGCCGTCCACTAGCACATCGGCATTGAAAGTCATCTTACGCCTAACAGGGGCTGACTCGTCCACACTGAAGGCAAATCCCGTCACCGTTTGGGTTTGTCCTGCCGCAAAGTTAGGCAAAGCTATGTTCCCATTCGTGATGGTGACATACTCTGAGCCGCATGTGATATTCAACGTGGCGTTACTCAAGGCATTGGAACCGCAACGCAGGTTCAAGTCCATGGTCACCGACTCGCCCGCATTGAGTTGCTGGTCGTTGTTGCCCTGCTCGTCGTGAATGGCATAGGATGCCAACGACAGCAAATTGTCAGGAACGGCATTGATGGCAGCCAGGACATCGACACGACCATAGCCAGTAATGTTGCTCTTGCCTGGCTCATTCGACACGGCTGTCTCTTCCAAGATACGGCAAACATCAGCGGGGGTAAGTTCAGGGTTTTTGCTCAACATCAATGCCATGCAGCCTGCCACGCAAGGAGTGGCCACCGAGGTGCCATCCATGACAGTATATCCTGAAATATTGGAATAATCCGTAGAAATAACATCCAAGCCAGGCGCACAAACATCGGGACGAATAAGGCCAAACTGCGTACTGCTGCCAGCGGAATAAGGATAGTCGCCATAACTCGTATTTGACCATGAACTAGGTCCGATTGAAGTGAAATAAGCGGCTACGTCGTTGTAATCAACTGCCCCCACACTTACCACACACGACAGCCCGCCTGAATTAGCTTGTTGAATGGGATCCATATAAGGAGGAGGGCAAGCGCCAGGGAAACACACATTATTTGGTATTGGGTACCTATCGAGTGTAGCCCCCTTATTTCCTGCAGCAATAGAGCTTATCACGCCCGCATCCAAAACTGCAGCACAAGTGTTACGGAACAAAACTCTATCGGCGGTACTTGGATTCGCCCATCCACTCGAGAGACTAATTAGGTCTGCCCCATGTTCGACCGCCCATTGAAATGAATTGCATATTACGGACGGTGATGTATGACCAGAATTATCCTCATAAACCTTTACACACATTAAAACTGCATCGGGAGCCATACCTGTAATTCTACCACCACCGCCTCCATCACCACACACGGTGCCAGCACAATGAGTGCCATGACCATGTGTATCCATCGGATCATTATCGTTTGATCCAATATCCCAGCCATGATGAGGGAACTCCAGACCGCCATCCCAAAGATGGTCTTTCAGATCGAGATGTTCGTAGTTAACACCTGTGTCTATGAGTGCCACCACTATTCCTTGACCCGTGTAGCCTAAATCCCACACTTGGTCAGCATTCACTTTAGTGACATTGGGCACAATGTCGCGGGTGTTGGATGCCGGTCTCAACTCTTCGTCAAACAAGATTTCCTTTTCCTCATCAAAGCCAATGATTTCCACATCCTTTCGTTTGGCCAAATCATAAATGGCCTGTTTGGTAGCAGAAAAATAGAGCGCGTTGGCCATCCAAAGAATTCTTGGTGTGGTCACCATGTCGTTTTTCTCCATTTCAGCAAGGCTTTTTCTGATATCGTATTGCGAGGCTTCGGCAAACTGCTTCAGCTCGTTCACCACGAACTCGCGCCGCTCGGCACGGGTCGTGTAGTAGTCAGCACGACGGTTCAATTGCTCGCGATCGTACTGTTGTTTCATGATGACGAACACCTTGATTTTCTCGTCATTTTTCCTCTGCCCCATCTCTTTCTTCAAGGCGGGGTCGATGCTCTGGGCATAACCCATAATGCAGGTCAATGCCAGCAAGATAATGGTAAATGTTCTCTTCATGTTATTTGTATTTTAAGGTTAAAAACTCATGATCTCAACCTAATTCTTTTCACCCATCTTCCCAACTCTCCTATCCAAAGTATCACCGAGGTGCCCAAAATGATGCGCAACCAGTCGCCGAACGAAATCGGGACAACATTGAACATCTCGCCACCGAAGTTGACGATGAGGACTTGTCCGACGAAAATGATCAACAGCGTGATGCCAAAACCGCTAATGACATCCTTGTCAAGCAAACCCTTCAACGCCGATTGGTTGGTTTTGTATGCCTTGGCATTGAAGATGTTCCAGAACTGCATGAAGACGAAGATGGTGAAGAACATGGAGAGTTCCCTTGGCTCAACGCCATTGCTTACATAGCTGAAGTTGAAGAAGTTGGAGAAATAATCCTGCAAAGAAAAATCGGCCAAGGTCTGCACATCGCAATGCTCGAAATACTGGATGAAACCGAACAATACAACCACAAACAACAAACCTACGCCAAAAATGCGCTTCCCCATTCCTTCCGTGATGATAAAGGCGTCACGTGGACGCGGTTTCTCCTTCAGCACGCTATGGTCGGGAGGCAAGGAGGCTAAAGCCATGGCCGCGAAAGTGTCCATGATGAGGTTAATCCACAGCATCTGCGTCACGGTGAGCGGCGAAGTGGTGCCCAAAACAGCTCCAATGAGCACGATGAGACAAGCCGCCACGTTGATAGTCATCTGGAACAGGATAAACCGCTGAATATTAAGGTACAACGAACGTCCCCACATCACGGCGCGGGCGATGCTCTTAAACGAGTTGTCAAGGATAGTGATATCGCTGGCTTCCTTGGCAACCGAAGTACCGTCGCCCATCGAGAGGCCAATCTGCGCCCTATTCAAGGCTGGCGCATCGTTGGTGCCATCGCCTGTTACAGCCACCACCTCACCTTGTTCCTGTAACAAACGCACAAGACGTTCCTTATCATAAGGTCGCGCCCGCGACATAATCTTTATGTCACCAAGGCGTTTTTTCAGTTCGTCATCCGTTAACAGATTGAATTGCTTACCCGTAATCATTTGTTTCTCCGGGTCGTCGTTTTCGGTCCACAGTCCCACCTGTCGACCAATCTCGCGGGCCGTGCCAGGCGTGTCGCCCGTGACAATTTTGATACCAATGCCCGAGTTGAGGCAATCCTGTATCGAGTCTGCCACGTCATCACGAATTGGGTCGATGATACCCGTAATGCCCAAGAAGCAAAGGTCTTCTCGCAACAGTTTTCCAGCGTCAAAAATGTGTTCTGCTTCTTCGTCGGTGATGACCTTATAGGCAAAGCCCAAGGTGCGCAAAGCCCGACTTTGGTACTCCAACAGCAGCCGATTCACTTCCTCACGCACCGTTTCGATGCTGTGCGTTCCATCGCGCATCAGCACCTCGGTACTGCGTTTCAGCATATATTCCGGCGCACCTTTCACATATAATATATTACGGTTTGGTTCGTTCGTCTTGACCACCGTAGCCATGTACTTGTAGCGCGTCGTGAACGGATACTGATTAACAATCTCCGCATTGTCGCGAATATAGGCAAAATCGACATTGTTGTCGAACAGCCATAGCAGCAAAGCACCCTCGGTGGGATTGCCGACGACTTTCACCCTCTGCTTGTCGCTATAGTTCAAAAACGCCGTCGAATTGAGCGCGATGCCCTCCTTCATCAGGCGACCTACCTCGGAATCATCGAGACGCTCGTCCTGCAAACCGAAAATGCGACTCGTGCCCAGACTCATTCTATTTTTCGTCAAGGTACCGGTCTTGTCAGTACAAATCACCGTAGCGGCACCCATCGTTTCACAAGCATGCATCTTACGCACCAAATTATTGGTTTCCAACATTCTGCGCATACTCAATGCCAAGCTCAACGTAACACTCATCGGCAAACCTTCCGGCACAGCCACCACAATCAACGTCACGGCAATCATAAAGGTATTCAACAGGTATTGTGCAAAATTCATCCAGCCGACAGTGGACATATCTTGGTGCAGGAAATACATCAGCAACCGCAGCACGACAATCAGTCCCGCGATGACGTAACTGGCAATGGTAATGCCGTTTCCGAGGCGGTCAAGTTGCTCATTGAGAGGCGTTTTCACCTTGTTGTCAATCTGTGCGCCGCGATACACCTTGCCCCATTCGGTGGCGTCGCCGACCTTCTCGACCACAAACACGCCGTGGCCTTCCATCACCGTGCTGCCGCGACAGACATAGTTCGACGGATAGGTGGCATCAGGGTTGAAGTCCTCCTCGTCAATGGTTTTGCTGCACGAGGGTTCACCCGTCAAGTCGGCCTCATTGACCCGCATGACGATGGCTTCCATCAGCGTACCGTCGGCAGGTATCTCATCACCCGTATTCAACACTACCGTATCGCCCACTACAACTTCCTTACGCTCAATGCGTTGTATCAGTCCGTCACGAAACACGGTCACGGGCTGTTCGTCCTCGCTTTGGTTCAGGATGTCGAATTTCTTGTTCGCACTCAACTCGAAGAAGAAACCCACCGTCGTGGCCAACATCACTGCCACAAAAATTCCCAACGGTTCAAACAGCACACTCCATCCCTCCGCGCCCGTACATAATTGATAGATAGACACTCCTATCGACAGCAGCAAGGCTATCAACAAAATACGGATAATCGGATCGCTGAATTTCTCCAAAAACTGTTTCCACAAAGGTTCCTTTTCTGGTGGCGTCAACACATTGTTGCCATATTTCGCGCGGCTTTCCAACACTTCTTCTTGCGTCAGGCCGTCCTTGTAATCTCTTGACTTTTTCGTCATTTTTTCTCGGTTTTCAAATAATACAAGTATCTTTGCATTGTAAAAAACGCACAAAATTACAATCTTCGTATAAATCGCACGGAGGTTGCAAGGTTGCAACCCAAAAGAAAAATCCGTAAGTAGATGAAATTCAAGGAGAACCATAAAACAGCGTTGGCCAAGGTCCTTTCAGACCTCGTGCAGTGTGATGGTATCGTCAACCAAGGCGAAATCGATTTCCTGCAAAGGGTTTACGAGGCTTTCGACATCACTGCAGCCAGTCGAAAAAAAGCCACCACCATCAGCCTCTCCGATGCCGTTGGCATACTGAAAACCCTTGGAACAAAGGAGAAAATCGCCGTTTTGCGACTTTTCCAGACCCTATCAATGTCCGATGATGACCTCGACCCCAACGAGTCGCTGCTCATCACTGCACTCATCCTCTCCCTTGACATCGAACTGCCCGAAACGCAAGGCGTTAAGGCTCATTTCGTTTCCATCCCCAACCTCAACTTCGACACCCGCAACGCCGTGCTATATGTCGAGGCGGAATACGATAAAGATGTGAATGAGAACCTGATGCGCGACTATGACGTCATTTGTCGGCTGCTCGGTGCCAACGACCGCAAACTGTTCTACCTCCCCATGGTAATGCGCGAATTGGACGACAAACGCGCCACTTTCCGCCAAACCTTGAACTACATTGAACCGACCCTGTCTGAAGAACAACTCGACTATATTGACGACCGCCTACCCGCTATCGACAGCACGTTTCTTTCCAAGGAGATATTTCTCAATTATCTGAACACCAGCGGGTTGAACATCAACAAACCATCCTTTTTCTTCAAAATCGGGAGACTGAAACCTGGCAATCAACAAGACTTCCTCATCCTCGAAATCGACAAAAACCCTTTGGCGACTTTGAGGCGTTTTTACGAACTCAAGGCGAGCATCGTCAATTTACAGCCCCAAGGGTTGAGTCCAAAAGACGAACGGTTCCTGCAACAGGTGACGCAGGCACAAAACAGCACCGAAAAAGACGCCTTGGACTACACGGGATTTCACAAAATCCTCATCGACATCGTGCTGAAATACAACGGTTCACATGAAGCCAGCCGACTTTACGTCACCAAGCGCGGCGACCTCTTCCTCACCGACCGCAACAACACCGAGGTAAAGATGCCCGCCATCAGCAAGGCTTTGTACATCCTTTTCCTTTTCCATGAGGAAGGCATACCCTTGAACTGCTTGAGTGACTATCAATCAGAACTTTATAGAATCTATCGCCCCATCTCCACCTATGGCGACGACACTTTACTCCATCGTGCCATCGACAACCTCACCGATTTCGTGGGCAACACGCTGAACGCCACGCTTTCGCGCATCAAGAAAGCCTTCACCGACATCCTCGGCGAAGATGCCGCCAACTACCTCATACAAGGCGAGAAAGGCGGACGGAAAGCCATCCATCTCAATCGCGACTTGGTCGTCTTTGAAGACCGACAAGCCTTCGAATAAGGTTTTCAGATTATTTAGCGGAGTTTGTTCCTCAAATAATGCGGCGTGACCACCAGAATAAAGAACACGAACGACACCAGCACCACCGTGTCGGCGACGAGATAGGCCGTGGAGAAGGAGAAACGATCCGAGAGCATACCGCCAGAAAAGATACCGATACCCAAACCTAAATCCCATGTAGTCAAGTAGGTAGAAGTGGCCGTGCCACGTTGGGCGTTAGTGCCCAAGTTAATGAACAAGGCGTTGAAAGCGGGAAAACTGGTGCCGAAGCCCAAACCGCAGCACAAGGCAATAACCAAAAAGGCCATAGCAGTATGGTCGGGACCCAACTTGTTAAAATGATGGCACATGCCGAGGCCAAACAAAGCCAGCACCGTGATACCCAATCCCAAAGTGATGGTCTGCGTCACCTTACCCTTGTCGACCATCCTGCCTGAAAACAGACGTGAGGTAATCAAGCCGACGGCATAGACGGTGAAAAACAGGCCGCTGCTGATGGTCAGGCCCATGTCCTTGGCATAGAGGGCGATATAGTTGGAAATCTGACCGTAAGAGAAGGCCAATAAGGTAAACGACACGCCCGCCAACAGACCTTTTATTAATATGAAGCGGTCGAGGGAAATCGGCGGGCGCTTCACTGGCGGCCTGACGCGCGTCTGTATCCTTGAGGCAAACAACGCCGCCAACAGACTACAGGCCATGCAACCCAAGAAGATGGCATTGAAACTGAACTGCTCGTAGACAAACAGACCCGTCATCGGACCGACCGCCATGGCGATGTTGTTGGCCACGCCGAAATAACCAATGCCCTCTCCCCTATGCTCCGATGGCACCACATCGATGACCAAGGTGTTGCCACCCACCGAGGTAAGCCCAAAAGCCAGACCATGCACGATGCGCACCATTATTAATATAGTAATCGTGGCGGCGAAGAGATAACCCACAAACACAGCTGTAAATAGCGACAAAGCCAACAAATACAAGGGTTTGCGCTTGAAGGTGTCCATCATGTAACCCGAGAAAGGCCGCACCACAAGCGTGGCCAAGGTATAACATGAAATCACGGTGCCTATCACCGCATTGCCCGCCTGAAATTTCTCCATGATAAAGAAGGGCAGCACAGGCAGCAGCAGGTAGAACGAAAAGAAAAACAAGAAATTAGCGGCGCAAAGGCACAGGTAATTCTTATTGAATAGTTTTTCTTCCATATTGACAGCTCCGTTTTCGGGCTGCAAAGGTAAGGAATAAAACCAAATGAAAAACCTTGGCACACCGTCAATAATCTATTCCACGCGCATCAGGCTATCGAACTGGCGGGCGTAAGGAAGATAAATGCCCAGAGAATCCGCGTTAATATCTGGCATATCGAAATCAAATAGATTCAATTCCTCATCATCGTATTCATCAGCGGCCCCCAAATCATCCGTGAAGTCCATGACCTCTTTTTCCGTAATGCCAATGAGGCGCATGTTATTACGGTTAACTTTGCGGAGGTCAACAATATAGAAGCTGATCCAGCCCCTGAGTATATGCGGCAAAGTCAGCTGTCGCCTCACTTGTTCGTTACGCAGACGTTTCTCAATCATGGTGTTTCCCGGATAGTCGTCGGCATGGAAAGTGATATTTTCACTTGTTGTCACTATATCTTCAACACGCTCGTTGAAATGCTCTTCAATAAAGCTCATCTCCGAGAAACATTTCCCCACATTTTCGACGAATTTGAAATTGCCCATATTTTTCCAGGTGTCGATTTGGCTGCTGAAAATCGTTTCAGCCGTTTTGTCGTGGGTAATGATAGGAAGATTGACGGCTTCCCTAAATGCTTCCTCAAGTGGTTCGCCATCTATTGTGGCCAAGACTTCTACAGGAATACTCAGAAGCCAAGTGGCTATACTATCTCTATGCCCCGTATCTTTCTCAATATATTCAAGGTCACGGGCGAACTGCTCGATGCTGCTCATCACCATGAGCGCCGTGAGCTTACGCTCTTTCTTCTGCTGTGTGTGGTTCACGACCATCGTAGTGCCGAAGGTCATAATAATGGACAATGTCGTTGCAGCGAATGCGACCAGCAGGTCTTTCACCCAAGCTCTGGATTTCTTTTCTGTTGCCATGTTGTATTTGTTTTTACACCCTAATTATGCGCAAAAATAGAGAAAACTTCGATTTTATAATCCAGTCGAGATAAAAATACATTTTTCAACCCATTTCGGAAATTTTGTCATTAAATTTTACCCAAATTTGCCATAAATCGGAAATTTTGTCATTAAAAACAATGGCTTTGACCCATTTTTGGCCTTGGCAAAGAATTTGACTATGTCCGGTCGTCCGAGCAAGCCCCGTAGGGGCGACGGACATTAAGCAGGCGACTTCAGTCCCTGCGCCAACAAAGCAAACAACAAAAACAACAAACAACTAAAAAATAGGAGATCAAAACCATGTTAGTAACTAGAAGAAACCAAGACTTCATGCCTACCCTGTTCAATGAACTGATGAACTGGAACGACAACACCTACTCAACCCCTCGCATGAACATCATGGAAACGAAGGACAACTACAAGCTCGAACTCTGCATCCCTGGCCTCACCAAAGAAGACGTGAAACTGAGCATCGATGCCGAAGGTAACCTCGTCGTCGAGATGGTCAAGGAAACCAAGAACGAGAAGAAAGAGAACAAGGAAGAAATGCGCTACCTGCGCCACGAGTTCTCGGTGGAGCACTTCCGCCAGACCGTGATGCTGCCTGACGACATCCACAAGGAGCAAATCAGCGCCAAGGTCGAAAACGGCATCCTCGACATCGTCATCCCGAAGGTGACCGTCGAAGAGAAGAAGCAAGCCATGCAAACCATCGAAGTCTGCTAAGAGGCTGGCATCTGGTAAAAAAAACGGGACGGAAATCCGCCCCGTTTTTTTTTATTCGTACCTTTGCCGCGAAAATTTTAGCCTATGAGAAAAACACTACTCATCATCATGTTAGGCCTTTTCGCTGGCTTGCAGGCCTTTTCGCAAGACAAGAAGCCTTTCATCACTTTAGACAACCTTCAGCTGAGCACCCGCGCCGATTTCACCGTCGACTACAACCTCGGTCACGACACGGTAGAACCGAGTTTCGCCCACGGCTTCGCGGGAAAATACTTGGTCGTGGCCTTGGACGGCACCATCGGCAACAAGTTCAGCTACCACCTGCGCCAACGCCTCAACGCGCCCAACATCAGCTTCGCCAACACCTTCTTCCAAGGCACCGACTGGGCTTACCTCAACTGGTACTTCACGCCGAATTTCTTCCTCTCGGCCGGTAAGCAAGTCGTGGCCATCGGCGGCTGGGAGTACGACACCAACCCCATCGACATCTACTACGGCACCGAGTTCTGGAACACCGTGTGCTGCTATGCCGTGGGTGCCTCCATCAACTTGAAAGACCGCTCGGGCAAGAACCACTTCCTCTTCCAGATGTGCAACTCGCCCTTCATCAACCAAGCCATGCAGAGCATTTATGCCTACAACCTGATGTGGTACGGCGACTTCGGTGTCTTCAAGACGACCTATTCCGTCAACATGATCGAATACCAACCTGGCAAGTTCATCAACTACATCGCTTTGGGCAACAAGCTGCAATTCAAGGGCGTAGAGATGTACCTTGACGTCACCAACCGTGCCTCCTTTGAACAGGAGAAGTTCTTTGGTCAAGATCTCACCGCCATCTTTGGCATCGGCGTCGACATCGGCAAGAAGTGGATTGTCTTCGCCAAGGCCGGCTACGACTACAACCAAGCCCAGCTACCCAGCACGGAAGCCTACGACCAATACGTCGTCCCAGGCAAGAAAGTTGATTTCGAGAGCCTCGGCTTCGAATTCTATCCCTTGGGCGACCGCAGCCTGCGTCTTCATCTCTGCGGCTCGCACACCAGCGTGGACGGCGCAAGCAAGTTCCAAGGCAATATCGGCCTCACCTGGAAAGTCAACATGCTCAACCTTTTGAAAAAATAACCCGTTATGGCCAAGACAAAATACAACACCGTCAAACGAAACACCCTCGACTATCACGAAAGGGTGGAAAAAATCTTCAAGAAGATTGAAGGCTCACTGAAAAAGCCGCTGAAATTCACCACAAAACGCAGCTTCGAAGCCCTCTTCTTCCTCATCATCTTCTTCGCCTTCTTTGGGCTGCTCGCCTATAAGATGACGCTGCCCAAGATGCTGAACACTTTCATGCAAACGGCTTATCACCTGCTGCTTGAGACTGTGTTCTACATCATGGCCATTTGTGTGCTCATGGGTGCCATCAGCAAGCTACTCGTTGAATTCGGCGTAGTGCGTCTGTTGGAGAACCTGCTCCGTCCGCTGATGAAGCCGCTCTACAACCTGCCTGGCGTGGCGGCTTTGGGTGCCATCATGACCTTCTTGAGCGACAACCCCGCCATCATCACCTTGGCGCACGACAAGAATTTCAACCGTTACTTCAAGAAGTACCAACTCGTCTCACTGACCAACTTTGGCACAGCCTTCGGCATGGGCTTGGTGGTGGTCGCTTTCATGACCGGTATGGGCTTCGGCAAAGGTGCCTTGATTGGTGTAGCTGGCGCGGTCGTAGGAAGTATCATCTCTACCCGCTTGATGCAACGTTCCACCCTGAAGGACTATCCCGAGCTCGACGCTCCCGTTGACGAAGGTTTTAGTGGCGACGAGCAACAAATCACCTTCAAGAGCGAAGGTGGCGTGTTCATGCGTTTCCTCAATTCTTTGCTTGATGGCGGCAAGGACGGCGTAAGCATTGGTTTCGCCATCATCCCGGGTGTGCTCTGCATCTCCACCATCGTCATGATGCTGACCTTCGGTGCGTCAGGCGAGAACGGTGAATACCTCGGCGTAGCCTACGAAGGTGTGCCCGTCATCAGCTGGGCGGCCAACAAGATCAACTTCATCTTCGACTGGCTCTTCGGCTTCAAATACGGCGCCTTGATTTCCTTCCCCATGACGGCTCTCGGTGCTGTGGGTGCCGCCATCGGTCTGGTACCTCGTTTCATCACGGAAGGCATTATCGACAGTAATGCCATCGCCGTGTTCACGGCCATCGGCATGTGCTGGAGCGGTTTCCTCTCCACTCACGCTGCCATGCTCGACAGCCTCGGCTATCGCAAGCTCATCGGCAAGGCCATCGGCGCACACACCATCGGCGGTCTTTGCGCAGGCATCGCAGCGCACTGGCTGTATGTGCTGCTTGCGTTGATATTCTAAACAACACACTTCACATAAAACAAGAAAAGCGGCTCCAACGAGTCGCTTTTCTTAATTCATATATCCTTTATCATTAACTCTTCTTCTTTCCACCGAAAGCAAAGCTCAAGTTGAAGCGCAGGGTGTTTTCCAAAGGATTGCTGCCCACCACTGTTCCAATGGGAATCAGGTAGGAGACATCCAATCCGAACACGTTATACTTCAAGCCTGCACCAGCGGTGATGTATTTACGGTTGCCCTTCAGAGCAGACTCATTGAAGTAACCAGCACGGACAGAGAAAAGCTTGTTGTACCAATATTCAACACCCACACCGAAATTGACTTCGCACAATTCCTCATAGAACTTGCCAATGTTGTCAAAATTTCCAGTATTCTCATTCTTCGCCCAACCTGGAGCATCGTAGAACGATTGGATCATACCCATGACCACAGCCACGTCGTCATCGTAGCCATACAGCACCTCGCCCGTCTGTTGGTCCCTGACAGGAGGCGTAGGCACCAGCAACTTGGAGAAATCTACATCGAATGCCAAGGAGTTGTACTCGTCAAGTTCAAGGTCGAGGCAAGCGCCCAAACGGAGCGTGGTCGGAATGAAGTCCTTCTTGTCGGAAGAGGAGTTGTAGGTCATCTTCGAACCGATATTGTTGATGGAGGCACCCCAGGAAAAGTCAGCGTCAATGCTTTTGAACCATTCGACGGGACGCTTGTAGTACACCGAAACATCAGCCGCAACCGATATGCCTGGACGGGTGTAGTCGCCCACATTCTGGGTCAGGTCGGAATAGATGAAACGGCCTGCTACGGCACCCGACAGATAATCGCCGAGCATACGCGAATAGGTGGCATCAATGGCCCATTCGTTAGGATTGACCACTCTAATGGGATTATTCTGTTCATCGCGGAAATCGACTTCACCAACACTGAAGTAACGCACGGTGGCAGCCACTGCCGAACGGTCGTTAATTTTATAGGCACCAGCCACATAAAACAGACCCATATCTTTCACCAAGGCACTGAGCCATGGGCTGTAGCCCACGCCAATATTCACTTTGTCCTCAAGATAGACATACTTTGCGGAATTATAGTGCATGGAATACACATCGGGCGCGGAGGCCACGCCGCAGTCGCCCATGGCGCCACCACGCGAGTCAGGATTGATGGAAGCAAATGGAACAGCCGTGGTAATGACACGGGGTTGATACTGGGCAAAAGATGATGCCGCGATAAGGACAAAAGCGGCGAGAAGGAGTCTTCTAATATTCATATCCAATAGTTATGATTTGTGTTAAACGTGCAAAAATAACGATATTTCATTCTGCATATTGTATTGCATGGAAAAAATTTTTCTCTTCATCGACAAAGCACCATGCGCTGGCAGACTGAACGCGAATAACCGCTGTCGTCGGTGAGGGTGAGACGATAGGCGTAGATACCACTATCTAAAGGATGTCCATAAAGGTTATGACCATCCCAACGGACAGGTTCGATGACGCCACCCGTCGAAGTAACATGCTTCGTGATGACTTCGACACGACGGCCCAAGAGGTCAAAAATCTCGATACGGAGATCGAACTCGCCATCATCGCCAAAATGCGCAAGGGTGAAATAGGTCTCCTCACCGAAAGGATTGGGATAATTGCGCACCTGCGCGAGGAAGATGTCTTTCTCCTCTCCCACCACGAGCCACAAACTCGCCTCGGAGGAGTTGTCCTGCGTGTCCCAGACCTTCAACGTGAAACTATAAGTGCCAGGAGCCAAGTCGCTGACGGGGAAGGTCACGCGACCACGACGGAAATCATCGATGGCAGGCTCGTAGTAATCGTTGAGCACCTTGCTGTTGTAGGCAGAAATACTGCTGTTGAGCATGATATTACGGCCCAGACTGAAGTCATAGCTGTAGATACCTTGCGCATCGTAGAGATCGGCGTAAAGTGTGCCATCTGATTCCACCACATCACCATTAGTGAACGAAGGGTCGTTCCAATAGAACCTGATTTGGGGCCCTTCGTCATCAGCCACCATGGTGGGGTCAATACCGCCCAAGACGAGTCCGTCGAAACAGCCCATCGCGTCGATGCCACGGATGGAGTCGTAGGCATAATAGCTGAAACGTGGCGCATCATACTCGAGGTTGATGTCTTTCGGCACCTGAAAACTCAAAGCAAACTTGCCATTCCTGACCGTTGCTTTCCCACTGTAAATCACATCTTTGTGATACCTTACCGTTTTCGTCCCGCTGTTTTCCTTGTTCGAATAGGTCACCTTCATCGTGGTTTTCTTGTCGAACAGACGCACCCACAGTTCTCCGTTGAACTGGTTATCGGGTTGACCATCGAAGGTCGTAATCTCACCTTCCACGTTCACCATGCTCATGGCGTGAAGTTCAATCTCATCGTTGGTGACATTCTTACCATTGATTTTCAAGGTTTTCACCTTCTCTTCCGGCATGGCAATTCGCAATGCAGGGTCACCGAAAAGCACCATCCTGATGTTCAGGCTCAAGGATGAAGGCAGCGACGAGTTATTGGAGAAGTTGGTGTTATCGGCCTTGGCTCTCCTCGCAATGTCGCCGAAGCGCAAAGGCTTGCCCGACTCATCGCGCTTATACAACATTTGGGCCAATACACGCCCCAATCTCACGTTGTTGATGCCATAGGTCGGACGGCAGGTGGTCATCATGGCAATGGCACCGCCATCGGATTTCATGAACAGCTGCTCGCCAGCCGAAACCAACAGCGGGTTGTCGTATTTCGAGAACTCGCAGGTGGCGGTGAACACGAAAGGCATACGGTCAGCGTTGGTCAGCGTGGCGATTTCCGCATTGCCGAAGATGCGTTCCTCAGCCAAGGCCACCGCGCCGCCGTGACCCGTGTAAGTCATGGTGAGCAGGCCATCGTCGATAGCGTGGAGCATGTCGGAAGTGACCTGCGGGTAACGATAGCCTGCCGAAGTACTTATCTTCTTGTAGGCACCGCAATAAATCTTGTTTCGGTTCATCGACGCTTCGATGGTGTCCATAATCCGCTCATACTCTTCGTTGTTGTCGACATAGCCGCTGTTATCCTCATCGGAAACAAATAAGTGGTTGGTCTTCCACTGGCCAAAAGTCGTGGAAAGGTCGTAGTAATGCTTGATTTTCTTCAGGGCGACCTCGGCTTCCTCTGGCGTTGCAGCTAAAATACGGCCCACGCCCAAGTCGACATGGCCCGTGCAGCCTTCACCCTCGGCATCGTCCATCAAAGCAAAGTAATCATCGGTGCAGAAACTGATTTCGTGATTGGGCTCTTCTTTCATCTCATAGCAAGGCACAAGGTTGAGGTCATAGCCGTACAAGTCACGATAATCGAATGAGGCTCGACCGAACAAGGTGACGTATTTCAGATGGCCTGCACTGCGGCGGTACACCATGCGGATGAAGTCGCGGATGGCCGTCGGGTCGGGCGCGCCAGTCGAAAACTCGTTGTAGATTTCTTGCACATCGGCCACCACACATAGCATATCGTCCTTTTCAGCATGAAAATCAGCGAGTTCCTGCGCCTGCTGCAACAGACTTTCATGGGTAATGATAAGCATGTCGGCATCAGCAATAGCATGAAGGTCTTGGTTGGCAATAGGTTTCCATGAAGCAATTGACATCGCTTGCGACGGGTCGAACAAGAAATAACGCTTCTCCACTTTCTCGCCGATAGCAAACACAAAGTTATTCGCCGTCAAGCGCCCCAACTGTTTGACCGGCACGAGCGGATTGCTGACATCCCAAAGCCACTGCTGGTTACCCACATTCTGCACCCAGATTGCGCTCTTTTCCGCACTCAACTGCGAGGGCTTGAAACGGAACGGGAACATGTTGCCCGTGCATTTCAACTGCCGCCAAGCGTAAATCTCAATATAATCAAGATACAAGGTAGCGCTGGTCTCTGCTGGGTTCATGCTCAAGGTGAGTCGTGCCGTGTCACTGTCAATGAAAAACTGCCCACTAGGATTGGCTAATATACCATAATAATTCTTGCCAGTCTTTGCAATGACACCATTGTTGACCAACAAGTTGTCGTTGATACGAAGGCTGTAGTGCATCACACTCGATTTGTTGCGACCCATAACTACCGCATTAAAACTCAACGCTTTATCGGTGGCTAAATTCGGAAAGACGAAATCAAGTCCCAGCTCGGGGTCTTGGCTGTTACGCATCTCGCCGAACCAGTTGCGCCCGATGTTGTAAGGCGACATCAGTTCTTCTTCATGCCATTGGAAATCAGGAAACTCTGTGACGATCGTCGTGGCATCCTCGGCCAGAAGCGACTCCTTCTCTCCCACCCTTAAACCGTCTATGCCGCTATCAGCACAGAGGTAATAATAGGTGGTGTCGCTGTAATAGTTGCGGTCGCGCTCGTATTTATCGCCGTTGAGTATCCATCGGATTGGCTCCTGACCATAGAACAACACAAAGTCGCCCTCGTCAAAAGAGCCATCCTCCGCCCCGCTGACATAAAGCGCCATCTCGGTGAGGTCATCGTAACGGGCCGTGCTATTTTTCTCTGGCAAAGCACCTGAAGGATTGCCAAAAACACGTATCTGATTGGGATTCAGCCCATTCATATCCATTCCCATCGCCTGCAAGGTGGTGTAATCCAACTTGTAGACCCCTTCCTGCGCCACAGAAAGGCGATACCAAGTGCCATTGCGCAAAACGGAATGATAGGCGTTGTTCTGCGCCATACCGATTTGCGTCCATAGCAGCAATCCAAAAAAGGAAAATAGCGTCGATATTGTTTTCTTCATACTGATAATCATTTACTTAACACTAATTTAGAGACCTTCGAAGCCGTCTCGCCCTTGTCGTTGGTGGCCACGATGCGATAGACATAGATGCCGTTGCGCAGCATTTCGCCGTGGGCGCCACGACCGTTCCAATGTATCGGGTTGATGCGCGTCGAAGTGCCGCTGACGGTCTCGGAGAGCGTCGTCACCCAACGACCCATGATGTCGTAAATATAAATGTCGACTTTCATGTTGTTGCCCACTTGGTTGTGGTCGAAGACGAAGTTGGTTTCGTTGGTCACAGGATTGGGCAAGTTGACGGGATTTTCTATCAACATGCCGTCGCTATGCACCACGGCGAAATTGATAGAGGCGGTATTGGAATTGTTGTAGATGTCCCACACCTTCAGCGTCAGCGTGTAGTCGCCATCAGCGAGGTCGAGCATCTTATAGGCGATTTGCCCTTTGCCTGGGTTGTCGATTTCCGAAACGAAGTAATCATTGAGACAATAACTGTTCTTCGACGGACCCGTCAAGGTAGCCGTGATGTCATGACCAATGCCTGCGCCCGTGGTGTTGATACCGCTTTCGTCCTCCACAAAAGCCAGCAGTGTCGGACTTTCACCCGTCAGGCCACCACTCACGAAAAGCGTATCGTCAATGAAGAGCTGGATTTCGGGAGCCTCATTGTCGGCGAAAGCATCGTCATAAAAACCACCGATGATGAAACTATCGCAGTTGCCGTTGGCTTCCACCTCATAGTCAGTGGCGTAGTAGTTAATCAGACCTTGTCCGTAACGATAAGCAATGTCGCGAGGCACGATGAAACTAATCCTGAAACGACCATTTTTCGCATCTGTTTTTCCATTGAAAATCATACTGTTGCGAAGCTTGAAATTGATAATGGTACCACCAGCATCGTGTGTACCCAACGTCGACAGCTCGGCTTCCTTGTCGTAGACCGTGACATTCACCACACCATTGAAATTGGTGGCCACATTACCATTATAGTCTTTCACAACACCTTCGATTTCAACGGGTTGCAGCGCACTGATAGTATCGTTATAAACAGGATAGGTTTCCCAAGTGGTATCGTTGACTTGAATTGAGTCAAGCGTGTAATCGGCAGCGTGACCGTTGATTGTCAAAGTCTCCACCTTCCATGTCGGATAGGCCAGACGCAGCGCAGGGTCGCCGAAGAATACATAACGCTTCTCACGCTCGGAGCCATTAGTCTTGGCCATGCGGTAGACATCACCCAGATGATAAAGCTCTCCGCCGTTGATACGGAACAGGTTGTTGTAAACGCCCTTGTTGAATTGCAAATTATCGGGGCCAAAGGTCACCCTCGACGTGGTGAACATGGCTATCATGCCGCCATATTGGTTGAGGAAGGCATACTCGCCCAAGGCAGTGCGGGTGTGGTCGTCGTAGCGGCTAAACTCGCAAGTGCCCGTAATCATCAGCGGATACATAGACCCATTGCGCCACGAGTCGACATCCTTCCTTTGCAGGATTTTCTCTTCCGAAAGTTGCACCTCGCCGCCGTGACCCGTATAGTTCATCACCAACGAGCCTTTCTCCATGCGGCTGTTGATGGCGGCGTTCACCTCGGGAGCAATCGAACCGCCCGGGGAGCTAATCTGCGGATAGGCGTCCAAATAAATCTTGTCGACCACGATACCCTCACCACCGACTGAAGGCAGCATGGCGGCCATCGCTTCGGCATTGGAAACGAAACCACTCTCATCGTCGGTAACGAAAGTCACCACATTGCGCCACGACTTCATGGTATTGGCATCCTTCACGATGTAACGTTCAATCTTATCCACCATCTGATTGGCCTGTTCCAATGTCGTGACGGGGAAACGTCCTATCCCAATGTCAGCCAACGAAGCTGAAATATCGCCTTCGTTCTCGTCCATGAAGCCGAAATAGTCGTCGGTGACAAAGGTGGAATCCATCCTCAAGGAAGCCACCGTCTCGTATGACGGCACAAAGTCGACGATTCCGTTGCGGTTCTTATAATCGTAAGAGCAATCGCCAAGCAGCAGCAGGTATTTAATACGATGGCCTGCATTGCTGTCGAGATACAACATGCGGCAGAAATCGCGGATGGCCGTGATGTCCTTGGCACCACAGGAAAACTCGTTGTAAATCTGTTCCGGCGTGGCGATGCTAATGGTCATATCGGGTTCGAGTTGGGAATGGATGACCTTCACCCGTTCAGCTGCTTCCATGAAGTCAGGATAGGCGACGATAAGAAAATCCACATCACGCAGTCCATGAAGGTTCTGGTTGTCAACCTTCCCAAACATTGTAGCGCTACAATATGAACTGCCGTTGAAGGCGTAAAATTCATTGTTTTGATTGCCGACAGCCTTGAAGGAGTACGTGCCATTGCTCAACTGGCCTTTCACGACTTTAGGAGTGACAGGGTCCGTGACGTCCCACACCTGCACCTGTTGTGAAGCATCGCCGATACGGTATTCGTACACCTTATTAATAAGGGCTGCTTCAGGATTGCGGAAACGCATCTGCGGTCCGACAAACTTCAGATTGCGCCATGCATTGACAACGATATAGTCGACATAGCCGTCGGAAGTGGTCGAAGAATTGGTGGAGTGTTTCAAGGTGATGGCCATCGTATTGCCAGACGGATTGGCCGCTGCCCAGCCTCCCGTCGTTTGGCCATACACCAAATCGTTGGAGGGTGATGTGACAGGGCTGGCATAGGTAGCCTTCGTCACGCCGTCGACGAGGATGTGAAAACTCGCGGAGCTATAGTTTCGTCCCGCCAGCTCCGACTTGATTTGTGCCTGACGCGAAGTGACCGCATTGGGAAACTCAAAGTTGAGACTTAACGAAGAATTGCCTTCCAGTTTGTCGCCGTAGTAGCTGCGTCCCACACGAAACAGATTGTATTTGTCCGCCTCATGCACTTGGTAGTCAATAAATTGAGAAACAATCTCATTGGCAGACGAAGAAATCGCAGTTGCCTCGGCAATACGCTTGCCTACCCCTTGGCCTGTGACGACAAAAGCATAGGAATAGTCATCAAATGGGTTTTGGATATGCTCAAAAGCGTTGTGACTTGTGTTGTATTTCCAAGTCACTGGCCCACGACCGTAAAAGAGGATATAATCATTTTGGTCAAACGAGCCATCAGCCTCACCCGACACATAAATCGGGATTTCCACCAAGTCGTCGTAACGCGACTCGGCGTTCATCTCGGGCAACACACCACCACCATTATGATAGATGCGGATTTGACGCGGGTCAACACTTGAAACGTTGATACCCAAGTTCTTAAGTTCATCGTAAGTCAGCTTGTAAATTCCCGACTCGGGCAGTCCGATTTTGTACCAATTTCCAGAAGCCATCGCCGAACGCGAGGCATATCTCACATCGGACACCGTCTTTGAAAAATCAGGTGTCAAGGTCAGCAAAAGATGGGCAGAAAGAAGTTTCTCATATTGCTTTCCGTTTTGGCGGAACGGCACAATACGGATGGAAAGCAAAGCCTCGTCACGCGAACGTAAAGGTATGGCATTAATCTCAAAATCAGCAGTATACGAAAAATCCTTCGCAACATTCATCTCTTCTACCGACAATGGCGCAGTCTTCAAATCCTTCAATTCCACGGTCACACTCACGGCATCGTCATAAATCGGCATGGAATGAATAAACATCGGCATGGGGCCATTGTAATCACCATCTTCAAGGGAGATATATGATAAGGTGTCGGCGCCATAGTGCCATTCCTCCACACCATTCCATTGCAAGACGATGGGAACGAGTTGGCTCATCTGGGCGTTTATGGCCAACGGAGCCAACGCCAAACAAAGAAATATCCAAAGGTCAAAGCGAAGATTTCGCATAAATCAAGTTTTTATATTTTGATTAACAGCCAATTACAATAAAAAGTATAAATCATGAATACTTTCTTGAATAAAGAAACGAAAATACGACTTTTTTATTTCATCGCGGCTGATTTTTGGCAGAAAAAGATTTTTTTTCAAAAAACCACTGTTATTTCAAAAAAAATCCGTAAAATTGCACACTTTTTTATGGTCGGAGAAAAATTTTTCATCCGCAAACAATAATCCGAAAAAAGCGCAGTTATAGATAACAAAATTTGACCAACAATGAATAGAAGAACAGGATTCAAAACTTTAGCCATCATCGTTTTGGCAGGATTACTGACCACATCATGCGCCAAAAAGGCCTCACGCACAACGGGTTGGGCCTACAACGACGCCAACAACGGCGGTTTTGAGGTCGCAGAAATCAACGACCAGCAAATCGGTCCCGGCCTGATTGCCATTGAGGGCGGCACTTTCGTCATGGGTGCCACCACCGACAACATCACCTATTCTTGGGACAACTCGCCCCGCAAGGTGACGGTGCCTTCGTTCCTCATCGACCGCACTGAAGTGAGCAATGTCGACTACCGCGAGTACATCTACTGGTTGAATCGCGTGTACGGTCAGAATTATCCCCAAGTGGTGCGCAACGCTGCCCCCGATACGTTGGTGTGGCGTGACCGCTTATCGTATAACGAACCCATGGTGGAGGTCTATTTCCGCCATCCTTCTTACAATGATTATCCCGTGGTCGGCGTGACTTGGGTGCAAGCCACTGACTACTGCGCCTGGCGTACCGACCGCGTCAATGAGTTGATGCTCGTTGAGGCTGGTATCCTCGATTGGGACCCGACGCAACAGGACGAAGAGAACTTCAACACCGACGCTTACCTTGCCGGACAATACACGGGTAAGGTGAAGAACGGCAAGAAGGACCTCTCGAAAGGTGGCGACGGCGTGCGTAACGTCCGCATGGACGACGGCATCCTGCTGCCCTCCTACCGTCTGCCCACGGAAGCCGAATGGGAATATGCCGCTGTCGGTCTGATTGGTAACACTTCAGACGAAATCGTCGGCGAGCGCAAGGTGTATCCTTGGAGCGGCGACGGTCTCCGCACCGACAACAAGCGCTACATGGGTAGCTTCATGGCCAACTTCAAGAAAGGCCCCGGTGACTACATGGGTGTTGCAGGTCACCTGAACGATGGTGCCGCTCTGCCCGCTCCTGTCGGTTCCTACTGGCCCAACGACTACGGTCTGTACAACATGGCTGGCAACGTGGCCGAATGGTGCCAAGACGTCTATCGTCCGTTGACATTTGAAGATGTGGCCGACTACAGCCCCTTCCGTGGTAACGTGTTTATGAAGAAAGCCGTCGACGACGAAGGCTTCCTCCTCCAGAAAGACTCCCTCGGTCGTATCCGCAGAGAGCCCATCACTGCTGAAGAGGCTGCCCGTCGCCAGAACTACCGCACGAGCTTCAACTCCAACTACGACGACGGTGACTACATGTCAGCCATCCGCAACCGCTGGGCCGACAGTCCCGAGGACATGAGTATCTACACCAAGGAGATGTATGAGACCGCTACCAACGATGCCCCTGGTACCACCCTCATCAGCGACGAATCGAGAGTGTACAAAGGCGGTTCATGGGCCGATGGTCCTTACTACCTGAGCCCTGGTACACGCCGTTACCTCAACCAGAACCAGTCCGCTTCCACCATCGGCTTCCGTTGCGCGATGAACAAGGTGGGCAGTTCGTTTGCCAAGTAAAAGATTCTTTTTCATGATAAATCAGAAGCCGTTTGACCCGTTCAGGCGGCTTCTTTCATTAAAATCGCGCCATGAATCCCATAGAAATCATATACCAACATTTCACGAAGGCCTACAAAATCACCACTGACAGCCGCAAAGTCGAGCAAGATGCCGTCTTCTTCGCTTTGAAAGGCGAGAACTTCGACGCCAACGACTTCGCCTTGCAAGTAGCCGAAGCTGGTGTAGCCTGTCTTGTCGTCGCCGACCGCAAAAACCTCCCCAAGCACGAACGCATCCTCATTGTGGAAGACACGTTGAAGACTTTGCAAGACCTTGCTGCCTATCATCGCCAGCAAAGCAAAGCCATCGTGCTTTCCATCACTGGCACAAACGGCAAGACGACCACCAAGGAACTCGTCTCGGCGGTGTTGGCCCAGAAATACAACATCATCCACACGATGGGCAACCTCAACAACCATATCGGCGTACCGCTGACCCTGTTGAGCATCAAGCCCGACACCGAGATCGCTGTTGTGGAAATGGGCGCCAACCACCCTGGCGAAATCAATTTCCTCTGCAAAATCGCCGACCCCGATTACGGCTTGATTACCAACATCGGGAAAGCGCATCTAGAAGGTTTCGGTAGCTTTGAGGGCGTCATTAAGACAAAGACAGAGCTGTACAGACACATCAAGAGCCACGGAAAAGCGGTGTTCGTCAACCAAGGCAATCCGCTGCTGTGGGAGCAGTCAGATGGGCAGGAACGTATCAGCTATGGAAGGCATTGCGATGCCTTCTGCCCTGTGGTACCTGGAGATTGTAATCCCTATTTGAGTGTCATTTGGAAGAAGCGTCTCATCCAGACCCATCTTGTGGGTAGCTACAACTTCGAGAACGTAGCCGCTGCCATCGGCGTGGGACAATATTTCGAAGTCGAGGACGACAAGATTGTGAAAGCTTTGGAAGCATACACGCCCACCAACAGCCGCTCGCAGGTCGTCGAGACAGGAAAGAACCGCGTCATCATGGACGCCTACAATGCCAATCCGACCTCCATGCGTGCCGCTTTGATCAACTTTGCCACCATCTGCGGAGAGCAACACCTATTAATATTAGGCGACATGCGCGAGTTGGGCACGGCCTCCGAGGAAGAGCACCGCAACATCCTCGGCTTGATGAAAGAATTGAGCTTTAAGGAGGCTTTGCTTGTTGGGCAGAATTTTTGCGCTTACAACGAGAATCCTGCATGGAAGACTTTCGATAACGTCACAGACTTGTGCAAATATCTCGAAAGCAGCCCCGTCAGCGGGAAGACGATACTTGTCAAAGGCTCTAACAGCATACAACTGGGAAAGGTATTGCCGCTGCTATGAAAATCACGACAGCCATAGGATTGATGTCTGGTAGTTCGCTAGACGGCTTGGATATTGCTCTCGTAAAGTTCGATGAAGACAACGGGCACTACGCCTTCCAAATCTTGCAAGCCGAGACCCTCCCCTATCCCGAATACTGGACTAAACAACTTTCCGAAGCCTTCCATAAGCAGCCTGAAGACTTGGTACAATTGGACAAGGACTACGGCAAATATCTTGGCGAACAAGTCCTAGCTTTTGCAAGAAAACACAACGTCACGCCTGATTTTGTAGCTTCACACGGACACACCATCTTCCACCGTCCCAAAGAACATTACACCTTGCAAATCGGCGACGGACAAGAATTGGCCAAGGCTTGCGGCTTCACCGTCATCAACGACTTTCGTAGCGAGGATGTCAGCAAGGGCGGTCAAGGCGCGCCTTTGGTTCCCATTGGCGACAAACTGCTTTTCGGAGATTATGAGATTTGCCTCAACATCGGCGGGATTGCCAATGTCTCATACGATGAAAATGGCCAACGTATTGCCTACGACCTCTGCATCGCCAACCAAGCTCTCAATTATCTCGCCCAGATGAAAGGTCTCCCCTACGACCGCGACGGCGCTTTGGCCCGCAGCGGTGAGGTCGACATGGATTTGTTGAAACGGCTAAATAGACATCCGTTCTATGGTCAGTTGCCACCCAAGTCGTTGGGTAGGGAGTTCTTTGAAGCCAACCAAAAAGAGCTGTTAAAAGATTTGTCCGTTGAAGATATGCTGGCTACTTTCACAGAGCACATCGCTTTGCAAATCGCATTGGGCATCAGCCACTTGCCCAAAGGCAAAATCCTCGTCACTGGCGGCGGGGCAAGGAACAAGTTCTTGATGGAACGCCTGCAAGCCCGCACCTCGCATGAGGTCGTCATCCCCGACAAGATGATCGTAGACTATAAGGAGGCTTTGGTTTTTGCTTTTCTTGGATTGCTCCGCTTGGAAGGAAAGACCAATGTACTGGCTTCTGTGACTGGGGCTGATAGTGACAGCTGCAGTGGAAGGATTTGGAAATATAACGGATAGTTCCTATTTTTGCGGTTGTTAATTGCGGACATCGTGTTCAAGAAGATCCTAAATACCTTTGGAACGAAGATTCTGGCGGCGGCGCTGAATTTCCTCATTGCCATCATCATCTCCCAGACTTTGGGCGACACTGGCAAGGGGACACAAGCCCTGTTGCTGGCCACCATCTCGTTCATCCTCATCTTCTCCGACATCGTCTGCGGTGCCAGCATCATCTATCTTGCGCCACGCCATTCGTTCAAGAAAATATTTGTGGCATCCACGGTTTGGGCTACCCTCATCGCCGTGGTGATGGGTTTCGCCATCTGGCTGTTCTATCCCAAGTTGGCTCCAGATTTGGTTGCACACGTGGCCATCCTGTCGTTCATCTCCTCGATGAGCAACATCAATTTCCGCTTCTTGGTCGGCAAGGAGGAAATCAAAAAGGCCAACTACAACACCCTTCTCCAGCCTGTACTGCTGGTGCTGACCTTGGTGGTGTATTATGTTATCTTGAAGCGGACCGACATCTACGGCTACATCATCGGACTGTATGCTGCCTATGGCGGCACTTTCCTGCTAGGCGTGTGGATGTTGCGTAAGGAATACGCCAACCTACCCAACGACAAGGACAAGGAATACGGTCCCGTGCTGAAAGACCTCTTCAAGTATGGCTTCCTCAACCAGACGGGCCACTTCGTACAGTTCTTCAACCTGCGATTGAGTTATTACCTTTTGGATAGATTCATTGACACGGGTCGAGTGGGTGTATTCTCCAACGCTGTTTCGCTTGCCGAGGCCATCTGGATCATCAGCAGCAGCATCGCCTTGGTGCAGTACGCCCGTATCGCCAATGTCGACGACCGCGCTTATGCGCAAAAACTCACCCTCGACTTGAGCAAAATCTGCCTCGTCATCTCGGCCTTGGCTGTCATCGTGCTGGCCATGCTGCCGCCACAGGTTTACATCTTCGTCTTCGGCCCCGAGTTCGGCGAGATGACGAGCATCATCCGCATCCTCGCGCCAGGTGTGCTGTTCTACTGCGTTTTCCTCATCCTCGGACACTATTACTCGGGCATCGGGCGTTATCAGATGAACACCTTCGCCGCCCTCTGCGGTCTGGTCGTCACCTGCGTTCTCGGCTTCACATTGATTCCACAATATGACGTTACGGGTGCCGCCATTACCTCGGCCGTGTCGTATACGATGAACGCCGTCTTCCTGTTCGTCTTCTTCCTCAAGGAGTCGCACTTCAAAGGCCAGGACTTCATCCTGAAAAAGAGCGAGGTGCAGAACTACATCGCCGAACTTAAGCAACAATTCTTGAAACAAAACACAGACAATGAATAAGATACAGAAATTCACCAAAGCCGTCGGACGCATCGTCAGGCATCCTTACCTGCTCAACCTCGTCCTGCAAGACGAAGGCAGCAACAAGGAAGAGGTCATCCGCAAATACGGCCTTGCCGATGGACTTCCCGTACTGGAAATCAGCGAGCTGTTTCCCGATTTCCACGAGATCGCAAAGCCTTACGCCTACCTTTCGGGTGCCACCATGCCCATCGACATCGCGCTGCTGCGAGCTTTGGCGAAACGCTATGCGGTGAAGGACTACTTTGAAATCGGCACCTGGCGCGGCGAGAGTGTGGCCAATTTGGCTGATGTCGCGGAACATTGCGTCACCTTTAACCTGCCGAAAGAAGACATCGTCAAACTGACTGGCAATCAACTTTATGCTGATTTGCATAGCTTCTTCAGCAAGGATTTGGCCAATGTGGAGCAACTCTACGGTGATTCCCAGACCTTTGACTTTGGGCCACATTTCGGCAAATACGACATGGTCTTTATCGATGGCGACCACCACTACGAAAGCGTAAAAAAAGACACCGAGACTGCCTTCAAACTACTGAAAGGCGACAACAGCATCATCGTCTGGCACGACTACGGCCTCGACCCCGAGACCATCCGCTGGGACGTGATGGGTGCCATCCTCGACGGGGCACCTGCCGAGAAACGCAAGCACATCTACCATGTTTCCAACACCTTGTGCGCCGTTTATCTGCCTGAGGACTTGCCAACTCACAAACTTGTGCCCTACGAGATGCCACACAAATACTTTGAAATCGAGATCAAAACGCATAAAACCGAATAAATAGTACGGCTGCCACAGTGTGACAGCCCTACAACTGAACAACTGAACAACTGACAACTGAACAACTAATGAATATCCTGCACCTGCTGAGCTGGTTCCCCACCCCTGACGACCCGACCTTGGGCAACTTTTGCGTCCGCATGATTGACGCACTACCCGAGGATTGCTATTCCGTCATTCTCTCCGTCTGCGATGGTAAGGACATGACAAAATCTTTCGAGGTCAAGGAGATACAGGGCGCGCGCCATACCCATGTGCAGATTTATATCCGTCCGCCAAAAATCAACGCCATTCGCAAACTGAAGATGCTGCGGATGTATCAATATGGCTTGCGTTACATCAAGAAACACTTCTTCACGCCCAACTTGATTCACTTGCACGTCGCCTACCCGCTCGGACAGGTGGCTTTGCTATGGAAGAAACTCTTTGGCTACAAATATGTTATGACCGAACATTGGACCATTTACCAACCGCAAAACAAGGATGTATTAGTTGGTGGGCTGAAGAAGAAAATTGTGAAGATTGCGAACAATGCCGAACTCATCATGCCCGTCAGCCTTGACTTGCAGCATTGCATGGAGGGTCATGGGGTACATAATCGGTTTAAGGTGATTTATAATTTGGTGAATACGGATATGTTCAAGTTACACCAGCCGTGCATAGATACACTCCCTCCTAACGTCGGTCGGTATGACATGCACGTCTGGAAAAAACACATTCTTCACATCTCCACCTTACGCGATGAAGCCAAGAACTTCAGCGGCATCCTGCGTGTTATCGAACGTTTGCGCCAGCAACGTGATGATTTCGAGCTACATGTCATTCACGACTACGAAGCCCCCGAGTTTAAGGCTTTCGTGAAAGAGCACAACCTATCGAATTGCGTCATCTTCCACGGCAAAAAGACCTCTGCGGAAGTGGCCGAAGCCTACCAAAAGGCCGACTTCTTCGTGCTGTTCTCCAACTTCGAGAACCTGCCCTGCGTCATCGTGGAGGCCTTTGCCTCGGGTGTGCCCGTGTTAAGCACTTCCGTTGGTGGCATTGCCGAAATTCTCTCGCCCGAAAGAGGTATCCTCATCCCTCAAGGTGATGAGGACGCTTTGCTGCAAGGCATGAACCAAATGCTTGACCACAGCTCGGAATACGACCGAGAAGCCATTAGGAAGTATGCGCTCAACACCTTCTCCAATGACATCATCGGGAAGCAGATTTTTGAGGCCTATAAAGAAGTGGTAGATTAGTCTTCGTTCCCGATAGCGTTCTTCATGACGCCGATCTTGGAACTTTCAATGAAATTAAGGATGAAATCACGGTCTTCGGATTGCGGCAAATGCTCGCGGATGTATTGTATGGACTGTGTCATGTTCATCCCCACACTATAAATCACGCGATACACATCCTGGATGGCGTTGATGCGCTCACGCGAGAAACCGCGACGCATCAGGCCGACGGAATTGACGCCAGCATAACACACAGGATAGCTGGGACCCGTCTTCACAAACGGTGGGATGTCCTTGTTGACCAAGGCGCCACCGCTAATCATCACATGCGAGCCGATACGGCAGAACTGGCTCACAGCAGCAAGACCGCCAAAGATGGCCCAATCGTCAACGGTGATGTGACCCGCTAGGGTAGCAGCATTGGCCATGATAACATGGTCACCGAGGTAGCAATCGTGCGCCACATGGGTGAAAGCCATCAGCAGACAGTCCTTGCCCACCACAGTCTTGCCCGAGGCAGCTGTGCCCTTGTTGACCGTCGCCGACTCACGCACCGTGGTGCCGTCGCCGATATAGCAATAGGTAGTTTCGCCTTTGTATTTCAAGTCTTGCGGAATGGCCGAAATGACTGCGCCTGGGAAAATTTTGCAGTTCTTCCCAATGCGAGCGCCGTCCATGATGGTGGCATTAGGGCCAATCCATGTGCCAGAACCGATTTCAACGTCCTCGCCAATCCACGCGAACGCCTCAATCTTCACGTCTTCCGCGATGCGGGCGTTGGGGTGGATATAGGCTAAAGGCTGGTTCATGCTTAATATAATAAGGTGTGCTTAATTTTTCTTGCGAAAGCCGTGTTGGAGAAATGTCCGGGCTTTACTGCCGTCACCTTGCCCTTGATGGGACGTCCGACCAAGGTAAGGTCACCGATGACATCCAGCAACTTGTGACGGGCAGGCTCGTTGTCGAAATAAAGTTCCACGTTGTTCAAAATACCGCACTCCTTGACCGTGACTTTCGGCTTCTTGAAGAAAGCGGCGATGTGGTCGAGCTCTTCTGAAGAAACGTTGCGATTGACGAACACGATAGCATTGGTCAAGTCGCCGCCCTTGATGAGGTTACGGCTGATGAGGGTTTCCAACTCGTGCAAAAACACAAATGTACGGCAGGGAGCGATTTCGTTTTCAAAGTCCTTGAGGTCGGTCAACGTAGCATGTTGTTCGTCCAAGACCCTTGTGTTGTATTTCACCTTGACATCAATCTCGAAATGGTCGCAAGGTTCCATTCTCAATTCGATGCCCAGAACTTCGTTTTTGTAGGCAATCGGTTCCTCGATGACGAGATAATTGCGAGGCGCATTTTGCTCGACGATACCTGCCTGATGGATAGCCTCAACGAAGAACTTCGCGCTGCCGTCCATAATGGGGGTTTCTTCCACGTCGATGTCGATGAGCACATTATCGATGCCCATGCCGCGCAACGAAGCCAAAACATGTTCAACGGTGTAAATCTTCACGCCACCCTTGCCGAGTGTCGTACCACGAGCGGTGTCGATGACATTATCCACATCAGCCTCGATGATAGGTTGATTTTCAAGGTCAATTCTACGAAAACGAATTCCAGAATTTACGGGAGCCGGGTTGAAGGTGAGGGTGCCGCACTGACGCGTGTGGAGGCCTGCTCCTTTGACACTGACTCTATTTTTGAGCGTACATTGTTTCTCCATAAAAAGATATAAAAGTGGACAATCTGTTCCACAAAAAACGTGCAAAGATAGGAATTATTCTCTCACCACCAAAAAAAATCCGCTCTATGGATTACTTTTCATCCTTTTGTTCTTTCAGGATGGCCAGTTCCTTCTTGAGTTCATCGATGGTTTTTGACATCTCGTCCAAACGGCGGATGTGGGCCATCGACTTGAGGTATTGGCGCAAGGGTTGGGTCGGACTGCCCATGTAGTCGTCAGCCTTCTTGATGTTGCCCAAAATGCCAGACTGCGCACCGATTTTCGTGCCGTCAGCCACTTGGATGTGTCCTACAAAACCGCACTGACCCGCAATAACACAGTTCTTGCCGATATGCGTCGAGCCGCTCACACCCGTTTGGGCGGCCATGGCGGTGTTCTCCCCCACTTCGGTGTTGTGTGCCAGCATGATGAGGTTGTCGAGTTTCACGCCTTTGTGGATACGCGTCGAGCCCATCGTGGCGCGATCGATGGTGGTGTTGGCCCCGATTTCCACATTGTCCTCGATGACCACGTTGCCAACCTGCGGAATCTTCTCGTAATGTCCGTCAGGCTGCGGCGCGAAGCCGAAACCATCCGCACCGATAACCACACCAGCATGAAGAATGCAGTTTTGGCCGACCACCGTATTGCGATAGAGCTTCACGCCTGGATACAATACCGTGTTATCACCGACGATGCAATTGTCACCCACATACACCTGTGGATAAACCTTCACATTGTTACCGATTTTAGCGTTCTCGCCCACAAAGGCAAACTCACCGAGGTAAACATTCTCGCCGCATTGCGCCGTTGATGAAACGAAAGCCAAGGACGATCTGCCTTGCTTGTTTTGGCTCATCTGGTCGTAAAAGGCCAGCAGCTTGGCAAACGAAGCGTAGGCATCTGGCACACGAATCAAGGTGGCGCTGATGGGTGCAGTGGCCTCGAAATCGTCATTCACGATGACGACGGACGACTGGGTTTCATAAATATAGTGCGTGTATTTCGGATTGGCCAGAAAACTCAACATCCCTGGAGCACCTTCTTCGATTTTGGCCACATTCCAGACCTCTGCGTTGGGATTGCCTTCCACCTTACCAGAAAGCAGCTCGGCGATTTGCGTAGCGGTAAATTTCATCAGTCAATGGTATTAAAGTAATCTTTCAAAATCATGTTTCAAGACGGCCACAGCCTGCTCGACCGCAGGATTCGGCAGAGCCACGAGACTTTGCGCGAGAATGGACACATCCTCCTCATCCTTCAACTGCTCGAAAGTCGTATTGATTTGATTGACAAGTTCTTCCTTGGCGTTCGCCACGGCGTTCCAAGTGGAATCGGAAACATAGAGCTGCTGGGCGAGGTTGTGTTCAAACTCCTCCCTCACATTCTGCAAAAGCTGGAGATGGAACGCACCCTTCTCCATGCCCGGCACATAGACACGCTTCACCAACTGGGGCAGTTGTACCCTTTCGAGATAAAGCAGAAAACGCTCGTAGGCCTGCACTTTCAGCGGCATGATGATTTTGAGGGCTTGTACTTTCAGCTCCATCTTGCTCCCATTGCGAAGTTCGGCATCTTTCATCTTAATCAGTCGGAACAAAAGTATCATGGCGGCGACCATCAGCAGGAGGCCTGCGCCCATTAGGGAATAGATAATCCAGGTGTTCATTGGTTTGTAATTTGGCGGCAAAGGTAGGGAATTTTCGTTGAAGCGCAAAATCCTTTGAAACGGGGTTTGTTTTTAAGGTTTAGGTCGTTTTGGTTGACAAACATTTTGCGAAAAGTGCTGTTTTGAGCAAAAAAGATTTTGCGAAAAGTGTCGTTTCAGCCGAAAAAGATTTTGCGAAAAGTGCAGTTTTAGGCGAAAAACATTTTGCGATAATTGAAAAATATGTATTTTTGCACGGATTTTCAAAAGTTTAGCGAAACATGATTTTTAGAAGAAAATTGTATGACAAAATGCTCCAATGGAAGGAAGGACGCAAAGGCAGTTCCGCACTGCTTGTGAAGGGTGCAAGACGGGTTGGCAAATCCACATTGGTGGAAGAATTCGCCAAAAACGAATACGAATCGTACATCCTCATTGATTTTTCCGAAACTTCGACTGAAATTGAAGAACTCTTTGAGAACATGATGGATTTGAACTACTTTTTCTTCCGTTTGCAGAACATTTTCCATGTCACCTTGATTGAACGCAAATCGGTCATCATCTTTGACGAGGTGCAACTCCAACCTTTGGCCCGACAAGCCATAAAGCACCTTGTGAAAGATGGCAGATATGACTATATCGAAACGGGTTCGCTGCTTTCCATCAAGAAAAACGTGCAAAATATCCTCATACCCAGCGAGGAAACACGTATGACGCTTTATCCTTTGGATTTCGACGAATTCCGTTGGGCGGTTGGCGACAATGTCTCGCCCGACTTCATGCGACAGGCTTTCGACATGAAACGTCCCATGGGACAAGCCGTGCATCGCAAATGGATGCGCGACCTTAGGCTTTACATGCTTGTTGGAGGGATGCCGCAGGCGGTTGATACCTATAACAAGACCAACAACTTGCAGCAGGTGGACGAGAAAAAGCGCGAAATCATCATGCTGTACGACGATGATTTCAGAAAGATTGATGCGACAGGTACAGCTTCACAAATCTTTATGGACATTCCCGCACAACTTTCGAGCAACGCCAATAGATACATGATTTCAAGTGCCACGGAAAGCCGCGCAACGGAATCGACCGCCATCGTGATTAAGGACATGGAGGACAGCATGGTGGTGACTTTGGCCTATCATGCCAACGACCCCAATGTGGGTTTGGGCCTGACCAAAGATTACAGCCGCTACAAAATGTTCATGAACGACACGGGATTATTCATCACTTTGGCCTTTTGGGACAAGGACTACACCGAAAACACGGTTTATGGCAAATTGTTGTCCGACCGCCTTGCGGCCAATTTGGGCTATGTATACGAAAACCTGATTGCCCAAATGCTGACCGCTGCAGGAAACAGCCTGTATTACTACACTTTCCCCGATGGCAACAACCACAATTACGAGGTGGATTTCCTACTTTCGCGAAGCAACAAAATCGTCCCCATTGAAGTAAAATCTTCAGGCTACAAGACCCACAAATCTTTGGACGAGTTCTGCAAAAAATACCCCTCGCGCATTGGCAAACGCATCTTGCTTTATACCAAAGACTATCAGAAAGACGAGGTCGTTACTTGCTTGCCGGTGTATTATGCGGGGTATTTGTAGGTCACTTTTTTATATAATCAGCCGAGACAAAAGTATCATGGCGGCGACCATCAGCAGCAGGCCTGCGCCCATTAATGAATAGATAATCCAAGTGTTCATAATTGCATAATTTGGCGGCAAAGGTACGGTTTATTTTGGAGTTGGGCAAATCATCTGTTCGACTAGCAGCTTTAGTCAATACCTCTTACCACATCCAGTAAACTTCCATACGAATCCACGACATCGTATCTCACTTTGCTTGTCGAAGCATTGTTAAAGAGTTTCTTCGCACATTCAATCTTCGCCAATTCCACACCTTTCAACTGCATTGAATCCATGCTGCCTTTGGTTTCAGCAATGAAGAACACATGCTTGACGCCCATGTTGTCGTTGAAGGCGATGGCCCAGTCGGGGGCGTAGTTGCCCACTGGCGTTGGGATGTGGAATGATCTCGGCAACTTGGCATAGACGCAAACCTCCTCAGCCTTATCCAAATCCTCGGCAAAACTGCGCTCGCTTTGGCTGTCGGGAAACACGTAATCCAGGATATGTTTCTTGGCCTCGTAGGCTTTGTCAACGGTTTGGCGGCTTTTCTCTTTGGTGAAGATGTCGGAATCGTACTGGTTTTCCGTGCGGTTGTAGCTGATGTGTTCCACAATCATCGTAGCCTTCTGCTCGCGGATGATTTGGCTCACCTTGCGGATGAACTCTTCGGGATTGTTCTTGAACAGGTACAGTTTCGACAATTGAATGCCTTTCAGGATTTTGACTACCGTGCGGCGGGTCAGTGTAGCGGCTTTGGCGATGTCGCCCACCAGATCGTAAGGCACATTGCTGGTTGAAACGTCCCGCATCTCTCTCGTGCGGGTGCTTTGCTCGCCAGTGAAATCCAGTTCGTCATCGCCTTGCGTTCCCGTGGTTACCACATACTTCAACTGGGTGACATTCAATTCACTATTGATGGCAGCAACGGCTTTTTGTATCAGTTCTTCGCTGTTATAATGCACCGTATAGACATAGTGGTGATTGATTTCGTTCCACAAGGCCTTGAACTCAGCCTTCTCGGCATTGTCATTCAGACGCTCGTTCACCACTTCCGCCTTGCCGTTGGCATCTTCCACCATATCCTCCAAAGCAGCTGGATCAAAGATACTTTGAATCAACTTGTGCACTTGCTCTTCAATGGGTTGCAACTTCTTGCTCATCGGGGCCAAAGTGCCCTTTTCCATATCGGTGTGGTAGCCTTGCTGGATATTGCCTTTCTCATCAATATAGTCGTTATCAAACAAATAGCTGACAATGCTGGCGGCCTCTTGTTCCGTGATGGTGTGCTTCTCCTCACCCACTTTGACGGTGATGCCTTTGAAGTAATTCACAGTGGCTTGTGTCGGGCGTTCGCGTAGCGTGTCTTTGGTTTCCTTCTGCAAGGCATCAACGAAAGTGCTGTAGTTCTCGTTAGCAATGACGGTCAGTTTATTGGTGTCATGTACGGCATCACCAAGGCGTTCCTTGTCCATACGGTTGCCGTCGTTATCCACACAGATACGAAGACCACGACCGACTTCCTGCCGTTTGGCCGTGCTGGAATTGGCATGGCGCAAAGTGCAGATTTGGAACACATTCGGGTTATCCCAACCTTCGCGCAATGCGGAATGTGAGAAGATGAAGCGTGTCGGCTCATCAAAGCTCAATAGGCGTTCTTTGTTCTTCAGAATCAAGTCGTAGGCCGAGATGTCATCCGATGTGTCTTTCCCTCGTTTCACCTCGCTATCAATCGAATGGCCTTTCTTGTCGATGGAGAAATAGCCGTTGTGTACCTCCGCTGCCGAGAAACGGCGTAGATATTGCTGATAGTCGTCCTCAAACAGCGTTAGGTTTTCATTTAGAAAACGATTGTATTCCTCCTCAAACATATTCCACAGCGGACCAGGCACTTCGTTCCCCTCGTCGTCGTAGCTTTTGTAGTTGGCGACTTCATCAATAAAAAACAATGAAAGGGTCTTGATGCCTTGCTGGAACAAAGCCCGCTCCTTCTCGAAATGCGACTTGATGGTCTCCCTGACCTGAATCAGTTGGATGGCTTTCTCGCTGACATCGCCCATCACCTCACCTTGACGCAACGATTGGCCGTTTTGGAAATGGATAGTATTGGTCTGAGGAATGATTTCCGTAATCACAAAATCCTTGTAGGCAGGGAGTTGCGAAACAGCAAAAAGAGAATCGCCTTGCTCGAACTTGCACAGCTGACGACGGGTGCTGCTTGCGCCCTTCACCTCGATCTCCAGTTTGACCACCGGCGCATGGTTTTTGGAAAGGATGATGCTATCGAAATAGATGTAGCTTTGCGTTCCCAACAAGTTCTGCACGGTGATGCCTTTCACCTGGATTTTCTTCACCAAGCGTTGCTTATAGGCATCATAAGCATCAAGAGCATAGATGCAGTTGTGCGAAGTCTTGTGGGTGGCCGAATAGTTCAGCACAAACAGCGGCTTGAAGTTGCGCAAGGCCTTTTGTGTAGCTTCGCCCTCCATTTTCTGTGGTTCGTCCATGATGATGATGGGACGGTTGGCGGCAATCACATCGATGGGGCGGCGGCTTTGGAAGTCGTCACGTTTGGAGTAGATGATACGTGCCTCCTTGTTGGCTGCGCCTTCCTTGAACGAAGTATTAAACGCCTGCACGTTGATAATCATCACGTTGATGCTGGCATCGCTGCTGAACGAGTCTATCTGCGTCAGGTTGTTGCTGTTGTAAATGAAATAGCGGGCTTTCTTGCCGTAGAGTTCCATGAAATGCTCATCCAGCATGGTGAAGCTCTTATACACGCCTTCGCGGATGGCGATGCTGGGAACCACCACGATGAACTTCGACCAACCATAACGTTTGTTCAACTCGAACATGGTTTTGATATAGACGTAGGTCTTGCCCGTGCCCGTCTCCATCTCCACATCCAACGAACAAGCTCCAAGGCCGTTGGTGGCGGCCAACGATGGACTCAGTGGAATATCGTTGAGCACTTGCTGTTGATGGATGTTCTCCAGAAGTTGGCTGGTATTGAGTTCTACATCGGCATTTCGATAGCCCACATACTCCTCTTCAAACTCAGCCTTCAACTGTGGTTTCTGCTTTCCCAAATCCCTACGATACTGCATGTTAGTCTTCGAAGGTTGCCCCGCGAACACATTTACCGTGCTTTCCACCGCATCGGTCTGGTATTGCTGTATTTTGAATTTGAATTTCATTGTTTGTTATTCTCTTTGAAATGCAGTTTTCCGTATCCCCAACAATGTTACACTTATCGAAATATCTCGTCAAAATTATCTTTCTTCTTTATCTATAGCTTGATATTTCTGTTTGGTTAATTGTGAAAACACAAACTCATCATTTAACAAATCCAAGAATGCTTGAGCATTTGTCTTATTTGTAATTTCAATATACTTATCTCCAGACCTTTCTTTTGTTTTCAATATTTCTTTAAGTTTATCATCATTAGAAATAAAATTTAAAATGTCAACTTTTGAAACACTTTCGTTTATAATCTTTGATTTTGACAATACTTTAACCAATTTCCTACTAAACGCAATATTATCCATATACTTTTCCAATTTCTTATAATCATACACCAAATCCTTGCTCTTTAAGTTGTTCATATTTTTGGTTGCTTGATTTTTAAGAATTTTGAGAAGTCCAAAGGTTGTTTCTGCGAATTTATCATCTAATAAAATATATTTGCCAGAAGCAAAAACAACTTGAAAACTTGGCCCTATACGAAGTAATTGCCCTTCAAAACCTTCTAAAAAGTCTTTCCCCATAATCCCCAAAATAGATTTTTTAGACTTAGTCAATTTCTCTATGGTAGATAATGATTTATAGACAGAAAAGGGGTGTCCATTACCATCAGAAAACACAATTATAAAATGATCCAACTTACCAAAACCATCATGACTAAAATCATAATTATCACAATGTGCATCTCCTATTACATCAGACATCGATTTTAGATTATCTGGTATGTCAGGTAAATCATACTCATAATAGCGATTTTTACGTTCATCAGCTGTAGAATAATCCACAATTTCATACTCTTTTTCGTTGTCTATCAACAATGTTTTTATACCGTATGAAATCACCGAGATGATTCCTTCTCTCAGACTTGTATCAACATTGATTTTGTATGGAGTATTATCTCCTTTTTTAAAACCATACATTTGCATCTCTTTTGAAGAGTCAGGATTTGTTATGAAACTCACTTTCTCTATTAGTGTTTCTTTTTTCATTTTTTCAAGTTTTATAGAACAACACCTACGCCATCGGAAAGCATCACGTAATTAACGCGACTTCCCTGGGACAATTTATTATGACTTAGTATAATTAGCGATTCGTTTTTGTCAGATTTTGTTATCTTCTGAGTTTCAACTTTGGTTTGATATAAATGGAATCCAAGCATTGCTAAAGTTGGATTATTATAAAATCCTTTTGAGTTACAGAATAGTATTCCGATTATTATCAGAACGAGAAATAAAACTATCCAATGATTAAATTTCAAATAATTAAAACTAACGAGTGGAATAAAATATGAAGCGACAAACGTCAACAAACTATAATTCATATTTTCAATTTCAATTATTTTTACTGATAATTCTGGAGAGTTTTTCTTCCATGATTTTTTTAGAAAATAATACACAAAACCTTCTATTATCAAAGTTACCATGATGATTAGAACTCCGAATTTGCAGCCATCCCATAATTGAGAAAAGCCAATAAAATCACCTCCTATTTCAAAAGGGATATCCATACACAAAAAGCCTATAATAATAAAAAACATCATCATAGACAGTATATATAATGCTACTTTATGCAACACTCTCATAACTCAAATAATTCTTCTAACCGTTTCTTTACTATACTCCTCCCAAATCTGCTCGAAGTTGTCCGCCACGTTGTCGGTGGCCAGGCTGCTGTCGCGCATGACGAAGTAGAAGGGCTTTTGGCGGGCGATTTCGGTGATGGTGGTTTCGTTTACATCCTTGTCGAAGCAGGCCATGAGGTAGCCATTGGCGACGCTCCACACGGTCTTACCGGCTATTTCTTGTTTCTCAATCTTGGCCGAAAGCTCAATGCCGAGTTCTATCATAGCTTGGAAGAGCAGGTCTTCCTCCGTACGATCGGGCTTGATGTTGTCCTCAAAGAGTAAGTTCTCGTTGAACTGCTCGGGTGAGTAATACACATCCTGCATGTTGGAACTGTCGAGTTTGAGCACGCGGAAGCCAATGTCCAACGGTTTCGGTTCACCACTAAACAAATCCGCTTGCTTTGCCTTTTGTTCTTCCATGATTTTCTTTCCAGCACGGCGTATGCGTTCTTTGCCTATTTCGCAGATACTCTTGTAGCCAGCTTGCCAACCAACACTGTTCTCAATTGGCTTTTCTGGCAACTGAACTAAAATGAATTTTCGGCATCCACTATCTATTGCGTTAAGTTGTAACACGGCATGAGCCGTTGTAGCACTTCCAGAAAAGAAATCGAGCACTATAGCTTCTTTATCAAAGAAAGCCATCATTTTCAAGCATCTGAGAATAAGATTTACACTCTTTGGATTATCGAAACATTTATTACCCATTAATTCATCTAGTGCCTTGGTTGCAGAAGATGTTAGAAAATCTTCATCCCACCATGTCGTAACAGTTCGCCTTGACTGTCGTGCTTGTTCTAAATAATATTTTTGTTGAAGTCCATTAGGGGTTCTAACAATAAGGCCTTCATCATATTTTTTCTGCATCGTCTCTTTTGAATACCTCCAATAACCTTCTACACCTAGAAATTCATAATGCGGGTTCCCTTTCTTGGCACCACCCGGTCCATCAACAGGAGTCAAACGATACTTCCCTTTCTCATCACTTTGATTGAATCCTTCAAGAATCGGATCCTCTCCTATCATTTTTTGATTAGCATATAATGTATTAAAGTCTTTCGCATAAAAAACCAAATGGTTATGATTTTCCGAGATAATTCTATCGTTCGAAACAGATGCGCGGTGCTTATGACAAATACTTGCAATGAAATTATGCTCTCCAAATACCTCATCGCACACTTTTATCAGATTTGCTTCTTCGTCATCACCAATTGAAATAAACACTGCGCCATCCTTTCTCAACAAATCCTTCGCCACTTTCAGGCGAGGGTAAATCATGTTGAGCCAATCGGTGTGGAAGCGGCCGTTGCTCTCGGTGTTGGCCACGAGGCGGTTGCCTTCCTCGTCCTCCTGTCCGCTGTTGTGGATATACTCTCCGGCACTTTGGGCGAAGTCGTCGTTATACACAAAGTCGTTGCCTGTGTTATAAGGCGGGTCAATGTAAATCATCTTCACCTTGCCGAGGTAGTTCTCGCGCAACAGCTTCAGCACTTGCAAGTTGTCGCCCTCAATGTAGAGGTTCTGCGTGGTGTCGAAGTCCACGCTTTCCTCGCGGCAAGGACGCAGCGTGTCGGTGGTCGGGGCGTTGGCCAGTCGGATGGCGTTGCGCTTGTCGGGCCAGGTGAACTGGTAGCGTTCCTCAGGACCTTCCACGATGCTCTTCGAGAGTTCCTGCCTGAGCTGGTCAAAGTCAATCACCACTTCCGGCCTCCCGTTCTCATCGAGCCTCTCGGTGAGGCAGTTGGGGAAGAGTTCGCCTATGCGGCGTATGTTTTCGTCCACTTGGTTGGTGGTTTGGAGTTTCAATTTGTCCATATTCATTACTTCAAATTATTATTCAACATATCAATAGCCTTATTAATATTGGTATAAGACTCGCCTTCAATTCCAAAAGCTTTTGCCCTTGCACAGGCTTCTTCTTGGCGGCCTTCATCCACCATTTCAGCCACCCATTTCTCCTGCTGCAAAAACTTTTCAGTCTTATCGTATTGGGGAATGAAATTCTTCAAGTCCTCAATCACAGCCTGCGAAGTGCCAAAATAGCGGTTGGTGTTCTTGTAGTGCAGCAAAAACCAATACTCTATCGACGGAAGCGAATCGCAAAGCATCACCGATGGATTGTCCTTGTACTTTCGCCGCAAGGCATTCCATTTCTTAAGTTCCAATTCATTCCACGTTGACACATCGGCATCGAACACACAAATGGCAAAACCGTCATCCCGAAGTACTTCCTCTATCCTTTTCGCCATGCCATTGGCCGTTTCGGTGCCAAAAAAGCGCGGGCGTATCTTCACACGGTAATCCTTCAGCGTTTTCAAATGCTTGAAATACCATTGCTCAGTAATACCCGCCCCGATAAGGGTTGGTATCGGACTTTTCTTTATTCTTATGGATGCTTTTCTCGCCATTGGAATGGTTTATTTAATGTTCGGCAATGCCCCAAAAACTCCATTGCGATAAGCTTTCTGCAACGATGAGATTCTATTCAACCCCTTGAATTCCACCAATGAATATAGATCCGTGTTTCCTGTTTCGTCTTTTTCAGTAAACCAAACGGAATCCTTGCGAATGAGGTCATCCCCAACGGTATTTAACAAGGGGTCATAATGTGTTGTGACAAGCAACTGGGCTCTATTACGCTGCGAAAGGAACTGCTCGATGATATATTCAACCAAATCAGGATGCAAGGAGGCTTCGATTTCATCAACAAAGAGGAATGCCTGTTTGTTCAAGGCCTCAAAGATGCCAGCTTCTATTCCAATGGTGCGCATTGTGCCAGCAGATTGGCTGCCAGCGGGCAATGTATAGGTTTCTTCTCCTCGAACATTCCTGACAGAATGGACAAATTGAGTCCTTACGCTATCAATACTTGTATCCTTTTTCAACTGTTCCTTGACGTTGGCAGGAGTACTTTCATCCAAAAGCATCATATCAACAAACCTTTTGGCAAGCGGTCTTTTGACCAAATCCGTTTTCACATCAGAAATATTGAAATCCGCATGGTTGACAAAGTTCAACAAATACTTCTTGAGCTCATCATCATCCAACATTTTTTCGCTTGCATAATCAAACATTTCCGTCTGAGGCTCAACGATGGGCATAATACCATTCCTGAACCACTCTCTGGCCGTATCTATCTCTGGCATAGACACATTGACTTGCGCTCTTGCAGCAAAGAACGACATATTGGGCAAACATTTTAGGGAAAGCTCTTCCTTGGCTGCCGCACTAATTTTCACGACAGCAGGATTAAAATAGAGCACAGACTCGCCTTTCTCCCATGTCCGCTCAAACAATTTTGTGGGTTGCGCCGAAGTATAATAAAAAAGCCTCTCCAGATAGACTCTTTTTTGATCCAACTTAAGCTCATACCAATACTTGGTATCACCAAGATAATATTTCAAACTAAACTTGGAAGGCTCTTGGGGTGTAACGGCATCCAACTTAAATGGAGTAGTTCCTGTTTGTTCCTCCAAATCTGTCGTTTTCTCAAAAACGAAATTACGAAGGAACTCCAATGCATAAAGAAGGTTTGACTTACCCGAGGCATTGGCACCATAAACCATGGCGAAACGGAGCAAACGAACCCCAGGAGTCACTTCAACAATATGGCTATCTTCAAAGGTCTTGTCTTTTGTCGCTTCGAAATTGAGCGTCACCTCATCCCTGAACGACATAAAGTTCTTTATTTTAAACTCTTGTATCATAAAACTACTGTATTTATCACCCAAGTCAAGTGATTCACACCGCAAAAATACACTTTTGTATCCAAATCGCCAAATAAAATTGCATATTTTTACATTTTATATCAAATTTTTACACATATTTTGTTATTTTGTCATATAAAATGTAAAATCTGTCGTATTTATATGCGAATTTGACAGAATTAATGCAATGGCACGCAAATTGACACGTTTTCATCGACAGGATACTTCGGCACCTGTATAAAGCAATCGGGCCGAAGCTGAACTATCAGAGAATAGGATGTTAATCAAAAATACTGCTTATGGGTAAAAACATACACGTAGTAAAAAGAGGCGACCATTGGTCAGCTGTTCAAGAGAAAGCCCAACGTAGCTCTGGCAACTTTAGAACTCAAAAAGAAGCCACTGAAAGGGCTATTGAAATCGCCAAGAATAACGGACAAGAAGTCTGTATTCACGGCGTAAATGGCAAAATCCGCCAAAAGAACAGTTATGGCAACGACACCTATCCTCCAGAAGGATAAGTGAATAATCGCCAAGTAGGTGTCGTCAAAAGCGGCACCTACTTTATCTCTTTCAACTCCACAATCTGTTTATACAATTCATATCGTTTCCTCGGCTGTTTCTCCACCTTGAGCTTCTTCTCCAAACTTTCTATCAACTTAATCTTCTTCAGCTTCTCACCATCAATGGCAATCTGCTCTTCCATGGTCACGCCTTCCATTACCTCGAATTTGCCGATAGTGGTTACCAAATGCTCCCACACCTTGTCCAAGTCAAGTCCCATCAAAGGCAACGCGGCATCTTCCAACAGTTCCCAATCCATGACAAATAACTTTTCGTGAACGACAGCGAAACGCACCATGTCGTTGTAAACCAAAGCAAAAATCATGTTCTGCTTAATCAACTTGGTCAAAAGCAAGATGTTTTTCTCGTCATAGTGTTGGCGTTTCAGGGCGACAAGCAACACATAAAATTCTTTCACCCGCTCCCCTTCCTTCAATCCAGGCACGGTGGAAGGCGAGACCACATTCACGATGTCGATACGGCTGATATCGGCATCAAAAGCATCGCGCTGCGCCGATTTCAAGCCGAACTTCTCGTAAATGGCCTTTTTCGGCAACGACTTCTTGATTTCCGTTGTGGCAGGCAGGGCAAACATCACCTCACAATTAAAAAGTCAATCAATTCAAAATCATCCAAGCCCTTGATTTCCTTGGTGAAAAGCTCCGTTTGGACTCCTTCAAGGAAACAATCCAAATCGTTTTTCTCCTTCACATTGATGATGGATTGGATGGCCTTGCCAAGCAATTCAGAGTAATGCTTCATATTCTTGCCGTCCTTCGTTTCCTTGTTAAAAGCGACACAAAGCGTTTTTTCGGGTTTCGTCTTGCCTTTGCACAGGAGCCTGAAATCGTCAAGCAAGGTCTTGGGCGACAGATGGTTCACCACCACACCGCCGTCATCGGCCACATACACCAGATAGAAAGGATGCAACTGGTTCTTATGGTCAATATTGACACCTTGGGATCGGTTCCTAAGGACATAAATCACACCCGCAGGCATACCCTCACCGCCTTTCACCACGGCATGCATTCCGTACGGCGTATGTTCGATGTCGTGGCCATCGTGCATATAATCCAACAAGTCGAGGCGGAACTCATTCAGGCCCAAGTCCATGATGCTGATGCCCGTGTTCATGTCTTCGAGGTCAACCACTTCCTCCTGCAGGCGTTTGAGCTGTTGGCGACGGTATTCCAAATCGCCTTTTTCTTCCACCGACAAAGGGTTGTCGTCGCCTGTACTGGTCAGCACCGAAATCTTCATCCTCGACTCCACGCGGCCTTTCAAGTCGATATAATCGTCAAGTTCCATGTCGGGCCAATAGTTCACAAGCTGGATTACCTCATTCTTGCTGCCGATACGGTCGATACGACCGAACCTTTGAATGATACGAACCGGATTCCAATGGATGTCGTAATTAATAAGGTAATCGCAGTCCTGTAGATTCTGGCCTTCCGAAATGCAGTCCGTCGCAATCAGCACATCCACTTCTTCCTTTACATTGGGAAACAGCACTTCCTTCTCTTTGGAAATCGGCGAAAACAAGGTCAACACCGTGTTGAAGTCTGTTTTCTGCTTCAGCTTGACCGTACATTTTGCCTCGATGGTACCTGAGACCATCGCCGTATGCAGTCCCGTCTTTTCCAAAATCAAGGGTGACAAGTTCTTGTATAGATAGTCTGCTGTATCGGCAAAAGCCGTGAAGATGATTACCTTTTTGTTTTTTCCGTTGATGGGATGCGAAAACTTTTCCCTCAAATCGCAAATCAGCTGCTGCAACTTACTATCATGAGCCGGATTGATATCCTTCAGCATCAGGAGCAACAGGTCGAAACGCTCTTTGTCATCGGCAAGATACTTTCTCCATGTGATGGTGTCAATATCACGGAGGTCAATCTTATTCTTTTTGTTGCCGATAATGGTGTCGCCTTCATCCTCAATGTCAAGGTCTTCAAAATCAAATTCCTCCACATACTCGTCTTCCGACCTCGAGTCAATCTTATCAATCATATTGGCAATAAGTTGCTGGATTCGACTGATGGTCAGTCGGAATGAGTTCACCGAACTTTCCAGACGTTTCAGCATATTGATACCCATCAAACGACGGATACCCAACTCACGGTCTTCGATAGAAAGGCGGTGTGAGCCCGTCTCTGCATCCAGTTCATCCTCAGTGTCAATGCCATACTTATCTTTCTTACTCGACAAAATAAAAGCCGAAGGCGTATAAATGGAGAGGTTGAGTTGTTGGACAATTTCGATGATGTCCCTAAATGTAATGGCTTTGTCGATGTCGGTCAAAGGCGGTGTCTTAGAGATGGGTTTCAATCGGGTTGGAAACTTGCCAATGTCTGCCGTATCATAAAACTGCTCGATGTGTTTACGGCTTCGGGCAATGGTCACAGAATCAAGCACCTCAAAAAAGTCAAAACTTAAAGATTTCAGCAATCTTTCGGTCGTCCTTGCTTCCAAAGGCAGATCAATCCATTCATTATAAGCCCGTTGTGCCTGACGGAAAATCTCATCGATGGGTTTTTCCGTTTTCAGCAACGAATTGATTTTGGAAGCATCGCCTTCGTAAGCCAACTGTAATTGGTTTTTCAGGTCATTGAAACGGTTGTTGACTGGCGTGGCAGAAAGCATGAGCACCTTGGTCTTCACACCCGCCTTGATTACCTTGTTCATCAAACGGAGATAGCGGTTTTCCTTTGGGTCTTCATCATCCTCTGCAGCAGTTATCTTGCCTCCATTTCTGAAGTTGTGGCTTTCGTCGATTACCACAAGGTCGTAATTGCCCCAGTTGATATGGTTCAGCTCCATGCCATTCGACACACCAGATGTCCGCGACAAATCCGTGTGATACAATACATCATAACGCAACCTGTCTTTTGCGATGGGGTTGTTCACGTAATTGCTTCTGTAGGTCATCCAGTTGTCGCTCAGTTTCTTGGGGCATAGCACCAGCACCGACTTATTACGGTTCTCGTAATACTTGATGACGGCCAAGGCTGAAAAAGTCTTACCCAAGCCTACGCTGTCGGCCAAGATGCATCCATTGTATTTTTCCAACTTGTTGATGATAGCCAAAGCTGCATCCTTCTGGAAATTGTACAACTTGTTCCAAATCTGACTATCCTTAAACCCTGTAGCTTCGTTAGGCAAATCGTCCTCCGACAGGTCATCCAAAAACTCATGGAAAATGTTGTAAAGCGTGACGAAATACAAAAACTCAGGGGCGTTTTCCTTGTAAGCATTTGAAATGTTGTCAATCACATCATCCGTCACCACTTGAAGTTTCGAGCTATCGTTCCAGATTTGGTCGAAAAGGTCAAGATACGCTTTCGACATCGGTGCCTCAAACTTATTGATCATCGTGTAAGCACTATCACCCTTTTCACAGCCCAAATCCACAGTGGTAAAGCCATTCAGCGGCATGTAATTGGTCTGGTCAACATTGGCAAAACCCACCATGCTTTCATTGGTCTTGTTCGACTTGAAGCAAGCCTTCTGTCTAATCCATTCCGCACATTCCTTGGCGATGGCCTTCTGCGTCAGCTCATTCCTCAATTTGATTTCAAACTCAGAACCATAGAGGCTTCTTTCACGATTCAGACGTGGAATGTAAAACTCACGCTGCTGTTTGCTCACTTTATCCGTAGTGAAAGTGGGAGAAGTGAAAATAAAGCGAAGTTCCTTGATATCTTTCATCTGTTCTTTCAGCTCTTGGAAAGCATAAATGGAAAAACACGACGCCGCAATGGAAATCTTGCTTTCGGGCTTGATTTCCACCATCAAGTCGTCTTTCAGGGTTTTGGATATGTTGTTGATAATCTCCATTGAAAAAATTGCTTTATTTCAAAGTTCAAAAATACAGAATTTTTCAACGCTACCTCAAAAACCAACAAAAAACACCGTTTTCTGCCGACCCTATCAAAAAAAGGCCTACCTTTGCCAACCCTAACACAAACAATCACAATCAAAACATAAATCATGAGCGAAATCATCCTTTCCAACAGAGTTTTGAACATGGCTGAGTCGGCAACATTAGCCATGACCAACAAGAGCCGCGAGCTGAAGGCCCAAGGCATCGACGTCATCAGCCTGAGCATCGGCGAACCCGATTTCAACACGCCCGAATCGGCTAAGCAAGCTGGTATCGACGCCATCAACGGCAACGACACGCACTACCCGCCTGTGCCCGGTACGCCCGCACTGCGCAAGGCCATCGCCAACAAACTGAAACGCGACAATGGCCTCGACTACAAGGACACCGACGTTCTGGTATCCAACGGCGCCAAGCAGGCCATCAACAACGTGCTGCTGGCTGTCGTCAATGACGGCGACGAAGTCATCATCCCCGCCCCGTTCTGGGTGTCCTACCCCGAAATGGTGAAACTGGCCGGCGGCGTACCCGTCATCATCAAGAGCGACCTAGAACACGACTTCAAGATCACGGCCGAACAACTTGAAAGGGCCATCACGCGCAAGACCAAGGTCTTTATGCTCAACACGCCTTGCAACCCCAGCGGCAGCGTCTTCACCAAGGCCGAGCTGACCGCCATCGCCGAGGTGCTGAGAAAATACCCGAACATCATCATCATCTCCGACGAGATTTATGAGTTCATCCAATACGAACAGAAGCACGAGAGCATGGGCCAGTTCGAGTTCCTGAAGGACCGCCTCGTTCTCGTCAACGGTGTGGCCAAGGGCTATGCCATGACGGGCTGGCGCATCGGTTACATCGCCGCTCCGCAAGCCATCGTGAAGGCCACCAACAAGATCCAAGGCCAAATCACCTCCGGCATCTGCACCATCGCACAAGCCGCAGCCGCCAAGGCCATGGAACTCAGCCCCGAGAACTCCAAAGAGATCCAAGAGATGCTGAAGGCCTTCCGTCACCGCCGCGACACCTTCGTGAAGCTGCTGAACGAGATTCCTGGCGTGAAGTGCAACACTCCCGCCGGTGCCTTCTACGTGTTCCCCGAAGTGAAGTCGTTCTACGGCAAGACCGACGGCGAGACCGTCATCAAGGGCAGCGACGACCTCTGCATGTGGCTGCTTTACAATGCCCATGTGGCCTGCGTGGCCGGTAACGCCTTCGGCAACGACGACTGCATCCGCCTGTCATACGCCACCTCTGAAGACAAACTCATCGAGGCCGTGAAGCGCATTAAGGCCGCGTTGACCAAGTTGCATTAATTAGACGCGAGACTACGAGACGCGAGACTGCGAGACGGGATTGTCCCGTGTCCCGAAGTCCCGCGTCCCGTATCAAAAAAAAATATAAAACCATGATCATCCTTTCCACCGAGCCCATCCTCCCCATCTTCAACCAAGCCATCGCCGACTACCACAAGTTTGACGACGTGGACCATCCATGCGAAAACCCTTATGAGAAATTGACTATTGAATGGTATCTTTATAATAAGGTGTGGATTGACTCGGTGCAGTGGCATTTGGAAGACCTTATCCGCGACCCGAACATTGACCTCGTGGAGGCCTTGGCGCTGAAACGCCGCATCGACAAGTCGAACCAAGACAGGACTGACATCGTGGAGATGATTGACGGATATTATGTTTTGCTCTTCCAAAAAGTAGAGCCGTTGCCCAATGCCACACTCAACACGGAAAGTCCCGCATGGGCCATTGATAGGCTTTCAATTCTACAACTGAAGATCTACCACATGAAAGCCGAGGTGGAACGTACCGACGTCAGTGAAGAGCACAAAGCTAAGTGCCAAGCCAAGTTAGATGTGCTACTGGAGCAAAATACCGACCTTTGCACCGCCATTGACCAATTGATGGAATGTTACAAAACGGGTGAAAAGGTGATGAAGGTCTATAAGCAGATGAAGATGTACAACGACCCCGCACTCAATCCGGTGCTTTACGGGCAAAAATGAAAAAACTTCTCGTCATACGGTTCTCGGCTTTGGGCGACATTGCCATGACGGTGCCGGTCGTCCATGATTTGGCCGCTCAATACCCCGATTGGAACATCACCATACTCAGCCGCGAGATGGCAAGGCCTTTGTTTGAACTTTTGCCCAGCAATGTGCATTTCTTCGCTGCTGACCTGAAAGGGCGGCACAAAGGTTTTTGGGGGTTAAACCGTCTTATAAGAGACATCCTCAACGAAGATTTTGACCGCGTAGCCGACTTTCATAATGTATTACGCTCCATTCTACTGAGATTAAACTGTCGAATGTCGGGGTGGCAAGTTGCAGTCATCGACAAGGGGCGCAAAGGTAAAAGGGCTTTAACGCGACAAAAAAACAAGGTTTTCGAACAGCAGGCCACCTCGTTTGAGCGTTATGCTAAAGTATTGGAAGAACTAGGTTTCCCAATTAAACCACAATTCACAAAGCTTGACTATTCTTCTTTTTGCGAGACGCAAAAAGCACCCAGTGAAACTTGGATTGGCATTGCGCCGTTTGCCAAGCATCCCGCCAAGGTTTATCCCATGGAGAAAACGGAGGAAGTCATCAAAGCTTTGAGCCAAAAGGAAAACACTACAGTATTTCTTTTTGGCGGTGGCGAGGAAGAAAAACGGCAAATGGCGGAACTTTGCGCCAAATATCCCAACGTGAAAGCGGCACAAAGTCAACAGGGTTTGAAAGGCGAACTCGCCTTGATGAGTCAGTTGGACGTGATGCTTTCGATGGATTCTGCCAACATGCATCTGGCTTCCTTGGTCGGGACGAGAGTCGTGTCCATTTGGGGCGGTACACATCCTTACGCGGGTTTCTTAGGCTGGAAACAAAACCCAAATGATTGCATCCAAGTCGACCTACCGTGTCGACCATGCTCTGTTTACGGCAACAAGCCTTGTTTCAGAGGCGACTATGCCTGCATGAACAGCATCACACCTGAGAGAATCCTCAAAAAACTAGTCAGTCATGAGTGATTCCCCTATCGCCAAAATGTTCGACCGCATCTCGCCGAAGTACGACCGACTCAATCACCTACTTTCTTTCAACATCGACAAGACATGGCGCAAAAAAACCGCTAAAGCCGTCGCCAAGGACCAGCCAAAAACCATTCTCGACATCGCCACAGGCACAGCTGATTTGGCTATCGCTTTGGCAAAATACAACCCACAAGCCCATATCATCGGCGTGGACATTTCCGAAAAGATGCTGGAAATCGGCAAGGCCAAAATCGCGAAGCAAGGCCTTGATAATCAAATTGATTTACGCCTCGGTGATGCTGCTGCCTTACCTTTCGAGAGCCAATTTTTCGATGCCGTCACGGTGGCCTTCGGCGTGCGCAACTTCGAGAATTTACAGCAAGGGCTTTCAGAGATTTGTCGCGTCTTGAAGCCTAATGGACAAGTTTATATTCTGGAGTTCTCGATGCCCGAAAGGTTTCCTATCAAACAGGCTTATCGATTGTATTTCAAGCAAATACTTCCAAAAATCGGGAAACAGGTTTCGAAAGACGATTGGGCTTATTCCTACCTACCTGAATCGGTGGAGCGGTTCCCAAAGCCAGCAGCTTTCCTACAGACACTCAACGACAATGGCCTATCCGAAGCCTCCACACGAAGTCTCACCTGGGGCATCGCCACATTATATACTGCCCGCAAGAGATAATCCGTGTTCCATTTTTTCCTATTTTTGCAGCCGCTTTCAGACAATAAAACCCATTGCCTTTCGTTAATACAAAATAAAACCTTTAGCAACTTGAAAAAAGTCCTCAAAATATTCGCTATTGCGCTGATGCTGAGCGTTATGGCTATTCCAGCACAAGCGCAACGCCGCACGGTGCGTTACCTAGCCAACTACGAAAACGAGCCTTACCATTTCGGTTTTCTTTTGGCCTACAACCAGATGATGTACACGGTTAAGACCGTGGAGAACTATCAAAACCTCGAACTTGACCCCGAGTCGTGGCCTAGTGGTCCCATCAGCGTCCCCAACACGCATTGCCTGTCGGTCTACAACATGGAAACCATGCAAACGCCAGGCTTCACCGTGGGTATCATCGGCAGCAAACGTCTGGGCCGTTATTTTGACCTACGCTTCGTCCCCTCATTGAGTTTCAGTGAACGAAAAATGCGTTACGATGTGGCTGTCAAAGACCTTCAAGGCGCAGTGACCATGAAGAGCTTCACCAAGTCCATCGGCACCACCTTTGTCGAGTTCCCGCTCCACATCAAATACCGCTCGAAACGCTACAACAACATTGGTGCTTATATCATTGGCGGCATCAACCCAAAAATCGACCTTGCCTCACAAAAAGAGAACAAGCTTACCGACGACCAGGGAAATGAGTTCATCAACAACCTTGTCACCAAGCGTTTCGATGTGGCTGGCGAACTCGGAGCAGGTTTCGACATCTACAACCAATGGTTCAAGATGGGCGTCGAAATCAAGATGAGTTACGGCATTTTGGACATCGTGAAGAGCGAAGCCTTCATCTACACCGCACCCATCGAGCAACTCCGCAACAAGTTGTTCCAAGTATCGCTCATTTTTGAATAACAACAATACGTTGACAATCAATATATTGCATTTTCGCTGAAAATTTTTCATCCAAAATGTTGTAGGTAACGAAAAATTGTCTACTTTTGCAGCGTCAAAATTGACACGAAGTGGTCTCTTCGTCTAGTCTGGTCAGGACGTCAGGTTTTCATCCTGGTAACTCGGGTTCAAATCCCGGAGAGACTACCAACCAAGCCCGTCAAAAGCGGGCTTTTTTATTGCCAACGCCATGAAGTTACAAACCCTCATCAGTAACCAATACAATCCTTTCCTCAACCGTGCCGTTGAGCAGTATCTCACAGAGCATCAGGAGGAAGACACGGTCACTTTGTACTTATGGAAGAACCAACAGACCGTGGTCATCGGTTACAACCAGAATCCTTATTCAGAATGTAACGTCCAACTGTTGCTTGACGAAGGCGGTCACCTGATGCGCCGTGGCACAGGCGGAGGCGCTGTGTATCATGACTTGGGCAATATCAACTTCTCGTTTGTTGCCGATAAGTCGCTGTACGACGTGCGCAAGCAACTCTCCGTCATTCAGGACGCGCTCCTCTCCTACGGTTTGGAGGCTGAAATTTCGGGCCGCAACGACCTCACCTGCCAGGGACGCAAGTTCTCGGGCAATGCCTTCGCAAAAGGACAAAGAAACGACCTGCACCACGGCACCATCCTCATTAAGACCGATGGCGAGATGATGCAACGCTACCTCCATGTCGATAAGGCTAAGCTGATGAAACACGGTGTCAGCAGTGTGCGGAGCCGTGTTGTCAACCTCAGCGAGCTGGTCCCCGAGCTGACCTCTGAGAACATCAAACAGCCTTTGATAGCTTCTTTCGAGAAGGTTTATGAAGGTAAAGCCACCATTATCGATTTCAATACTGTGGCGCAATTGCCCGAGGTGCAGGCCATCAGAGAGGAGATCTCATCCCACGAATTCCTCTTTGGCCGCTGGGAGCAGTTCAAGACCACGAAAAAAGAGCAATTTGCCTGGGGCAATGTAGACATCGCCCTGCGTGTTGACGAGGCCAACGCCCTCATCACCGAGGTGCGAATCGCCTCCGACTGCCTTGAGCCAGACACCATCCGACAGGCCGAACAATTGCTGCAGGGTGCCAGCACGAAAACGACGCCGATGTATGATTCAGACAGCGAAATCATTCATGACATCATCCATTTGATTTACGACTGAATAAAAAACCGTATTTTTGCCGCTGAATTAATTTATAGAAGGAAGAACAAGAAAAATGAAATATTACCTCCTCCCCTTAGGCTGCCAGATGAACCTCAGCGACAGCGAGCGAGTGCGCACTGTGCTGCGTGGCATGGGCTTCGTCGAGACCGACAATGAAGACGAGGCCACCATCCTCGGCATCATTGCCTGCTCGGTACGACAGAAAGGCATCGACAAGGTGTATGGCCGCATCGAGAAATGGAACGCCATGAAGAATCAGCAAAACGTCATCACCTTCGTCTCGGGCTGCGTGCTGCCCGCTGACCGCCTACGCTTTCTCAAGCTCTTCGACCTCGTGTTCCCCATGAACGACCTGCCCAAGTTGCCCGACATGATCAGGCAATATGGCATCGTCACGCCAGCCTCTCTGAAAATGGGAGAAGAAATCGACATTCAGCCTGTTGTCAAACCTATCGCACCGCTGTTCCACAAAGACGACAAAATCAACCCGTCTGCCAACATGGGCCAGTTTTGGGCTATCACCCCGACGCAGACCTCCGATTTCGAAGCCTTCATACCGATTCAAAACGGATGCAACAAGTTTTGCACCTACTGCGCTGTACCGTATACCCGTGGCCGCGAGGTGTCGCGTCCTTCGGAAGAGATTCTGGCTGAACTAAAGTATTTGGTGGAAAACGGCTACAAGAGCATCACCTTGCTAGGACAGAATGTCAACTCGTACGGCCTGGACAAAAAAGGCGAAGAGATTGACTTTGCCGAGCTACTGCGCCGCGTGGGCGAGTTTGGCAAGGCTTCGGGCAAAGAGTTTTGGGTATATTACACCGCCCCGCATCCCCGCGACATGAAGGACGACGTCATTGAGGTGATGGCGCAATACGACTGCCTCGCTAAGCAAATCCACATCCCCATCCAGTCGGGCGACGAGAACATGCTGCAACGCATGAACCGCCACCACGATTTAGCGACCTATCGTCACATCATTCAGACCATCCGTGAAAAGATGCCGACAGCCACCATCTTCACCGACATCATCGTGGGCTTCACGCATGAGACTGAAGAAGAGTTTGAGAACACGCGCAAGGCGATGGAGGAGTTCAAATACAACATGGCCTTCATCGCGCAATATAGCGTGCGTCCAGGTGCCGTAGCTGCTGAATGGGACGACGACGTGCCAAAAGAAGTAAAACGCCAGCGTTACCACCGCCTCACTGAGGAACTGATGAAGCACAGCCTCGTCTATAACCAAGGCCTCATCGGGCAGACCGTCAAGATGCTTGTGGAAAGCCAAGACCGCAAGAACGGCTACCTCACCGGCCACACTGAAGGAAAGATTGTCATCCGGTTTGCATCGAAAGACACTTCGCTTATTGGACAGATTGTAAATGTCAGGGTGACTTCGGCATCGCCGCTGTCGATTGAAGGAGAATTGGTTGGATGAAAAGCGTCTCCTTCAAGACATTAGGCTGCCGCGTCAATCTGTATGAGACAGATGCTTTGGCGTCGCGCTTCAAGGCGGCGGGATATGACATTGCTAAAAGCGATGGTGATGCAGATGTCTTTATCGTGAACACCTGCACCGTCACCAATACCAGCGACCAAAAATGCCGTCAGGCCATCCACCAGATACGACGCAAGCATCCTGAAGCACTTATCGCCGTCACGGGCTGCATGGTCAACCACAGGAAAGAAGAGTTGCTGCAATCCGGCATCGCCGACTACGTCATCGACAATGAAAGGAAATCCGCCCTGTTCGACATCATCGACGAGCACTTCCGCACAGGTCACAGCGACCCCGAGGGCTACGACAGGGACCTGTTCAGCTATCGGCCCGCCATAGACACCTTTCACACCCGAAGCCTCATCAAGATACACGACGGATGCAACAACTTCTGTTCCTACTGCATCATCCCAATGGTGAGAGGGCGCTCCACCAGTCGTCCAGCAGAAGACATATATAATAATGTGCGCGAGGTGATTGATCACGGCTTCAAGGAAGTCGTCCTGACCGGTGTCAACATGGGACGATACCACGATGGGGATACCAACTTCGAGGACTTGGTGGAACACCTTATTAATATAAATGGCGACTTCCGCGTCAGGGTCTCCTCCATCGAGCCCGACCAGTTCAGCGACCGATTCCTGAAGTTGTTCCAGCACGAGAAGCTGGCACCCCACATGCACATCTGCCTGCAGAGCGGCTCGGAAGACACCCTACGGCGTATGCACCGCTTCTATACCGCAGCGCAGTTCCGCGAGATGTGTCAGCACATTAAGACTTTCCGACTCGACTTCAACCTCACCACCGACATCATCGTCGGCTTCCCGGGTGAGACCGAGCAGACCTTCAAGGAAAGTTGCGACTTTGCCAAAGAAATCGGCTTCAGCCACATCCACACCTTCAAATACTCGGTGCGCACTGGCACCAAAGCCGCCGTCATGCCCGACCAAGTGCCCGAAAAGGTGAAGACTGAACGCAGCGAGATCATGCGACAGATTTCGTTGGAGAACAAAATCAAATATTTTGAAGCCATGCAAGGCAAAACCCAACGTATGCTTATCGAGCGCATTGACAGCAAAGGCACGGCGAGAGGCTATGGCGAAAACTACATTCCCGTCGTTCTCAACGGTTGCAAGGCCGAAAAGAACACCTTTATTAATATAAGGCTCAGCGAAATCCTCCACCGCGACAACGAAGAAAAGATAACATTTGACTGTAAACCAATAAATTAAATATTTGAAAGAAAATTTTTTATCTTTTTGGGCTGGGTTTCAAGGAAAAGTTGTATTTTTGCAGCCCGAAAAAAGAGAAATTATAAGGAAGAATAGATATGGCAAATCACAAAGATGCATTAAAGAGAATCCGTCAGACTGAAAAGAGACGTTTGCACAACCGTTACTATGCCAAGAACATGCGTAACGAAGTCAGAAAGTTCCGCGCTTTGACCAGCAAGAGCGAGGCCGAGAGCCAACTTTCGAAAATTTATTCCATCATCGACCGCGTGGCCAAGCGTGGCATCATCCACCGCAACAAGGCTGCCAACCTGAAGTCGAAGATGACGAAGCACGTCGCTAAGTTAGCGTAAGGAAGATTTTTTCATCATAGAGTCAGTTGCCTCTTCTACCAGTTAGGAGAGGCTTTTTTGGTTGAGGTATGCGAAAAAAGCGTACCTTTGCCCGTTAAAGACCACCAGCCGACATGAGTACAGAAAAGAAATCCATCAAGGAATGGGCCTTGGATGACCGTCCGCGCGAGAAAATGCTAGGCAAGGGTAAGGCCGCTATGAGCGACGCCGAGCTCATCGCCATTCTCATCGGGTCGGGCAACAGCGAGCAGACCGCCGTGGGACTGGCCAGTTCCATCCTCGAATCGGTCAGTAATAATCTCATCGCCCTTTCCGACCTCACCTTAGAAGACTGGATGCGACACAAAGGCATCGGACCTGCGAAAGCTGTTACCGTAATGGCCGGACTTGAACTCGGTCGTCGTTTGCTCGGTAGCGAGGCCGCCAAGCCCGACAAACTCACCAACTCACGCGATGCCTACAAGCGCATGTTGCCTTACATCGACGACTTCAGCCAGGAGCATTTCCTCGTCATGTACCTCGACATGGCCAAGACCATCCTCAAGATAGAATGTGTCAGCACGGGAGGCTCCACCCACACCATAGCCGACCCACGAGTGGTGTTCAAGAAGGCCCTCAACTTAGGTGCAACTCTCATCATCATCGCCCACAATCATCCGTCGGGGAGTCTCAAGCCCAGCGCCGACGACGTGCGCCTCACCAAGAAATTCGTCGCCGCCGGCGACCTGCTCGACATCAAGGTCATCGACCACCTCATCCTTTGCCGAGGTGACTATTACAGTTTCTTTGAGAAAGGCGAGCTCAACCCATAAACCCCATTGTCCATGAAAATCGTCACCATCATCGGGGCCCGACCCCAAATCATCAAGGCTGCTGCATTGAGTCGCGCCATCAAGACGCACTATGCCGACCGCATACAAGAAATCATCGTCCACACGGGACAACACTACGACGACAACATGTCGCAGGTCTTCTTCGACGAATTGGGCATCCCTCGCCCCGACTACAACCTCCACGTAGGCTCGGCCTCACACGGTGTGCAGACCGCCCGCATGACTGAAGGCATCGAAGAGATCCTGGTGAAAGAAAAGCCTGACTTCATCGTGCTGTACGGCGACACCAACTCGACCTTGGCTGGTGCTGTGGCAGCCGCCAAAATCCATGTGCCTATCGTCCACATTGAGGCGGGACTGCGTTCGTTCAACAAAGCCATGCCCGAGGAAATCAACCGCATCGTGTGCGACCACTGCTCCACTTTGCTGTTCTCTCCCACCCTTGCTGGTGTCGAAAACCTGAAACGCGAAGGCTTCCCCATGGACAACGACGGGCCATACACTATCGACAACCCGATAGTCTACCATTGCGGCGACATTATGTATGATAACAGCTTGTATTTTGCGGAAATTGCAGAACAAAAAACCGACATCCTACAGCGTCTGGAACTGGCTGGCAAGCCTTTCATTCTCTCCACCATCCACCGCGACAGCAACACCGACCATCCTGAGCGACTCGACGCGATTTTCACTGCCATCCTTAGGCTGTCAGAAGAATGTCTCATCGTGTTGCCGCTGCATCCACGCACTGCCAAGCTCCTGAAAATCAACCTTGCGGTTGAGAAACAAGAACAGATCTTCAACTCTCCGAATATCATCATCACTCCGCCCATTTCTTTCTTGGAGATGATTGCCTTGGAGCGTCACGCCCAACTGGTGATGACCGACTCCGGCGGCGTGCAAAAGGAATCCTATTTCTTCAAAAAGCCTGGCATTATCCTGCGTCCCGAGACCGAATGGGTAGAAATCGTACAGACTGGCAACGCCATCCTCGCCGATGCCGATGAGAGTCGCATCATGGAGGCTTGGCAGCATTTCAAGAACAATCCGCCAACCCATTTCCCCGAGATTTTCGGCGACGGCCATGCAGCGGAGTTTATGTTGGAGCAAATGCTACTCACCAACACAACAAAATAAATGAAAAACAGGACTCTACTTCTTCTTTGTGCTTTCACGCTGCTGTTCAGCGAGGCCCAAGCACAATGGCATTCCATGAACGGTCCCCAAGGGCGTTACGTCAGGAGCATCCTCTGTACCGACAGTCTTTATTACGCTGCCACAGGCGGCGGCGTTATGGTGAGTAGCGACCGAGGCCTCAACTGGGAGTTCCGCAATAACGGACTCACCTCGTGCGACACCAAATGCCTCGCTGCGTATAACGACACAGTTTTCCTCGCCGCCGACGAGAACATCTTCCGCACCACAGACGGCGGTTCCCACTGGATATCAGACCCATATTTGCACAACCATTACGTCAAACACATATTGGTCCACCACGGTTCGCTCTTTGCCTCGACTTACATACAAGGCGTCTACCAATCCATCAACGGCACCCAAGGCGAATACCTCACGGGGCTTTTCCCTAGCGACGTGCGTTACCCCTATTTCATGTCTGACAACGAAGATGCCATCTTCATCGCCACTTATAGGCGCGGCGTCTACCGTTCCTTCAACGACGGAGCCAGTTGGGAGGCTTGCAACAACGGCCTGAACAGCGACGTCCTTGGCATCTACTGCCACAACGGGAAGGTCTTCGCCACCGTGCTCGGTCAAGGTGTCATGGCTTCTAGTGACAACGGTGACACCTGGACCAGTGCCAACCTTAACAAACAAGCGAAAGGCTATGCCCACTTGGGTGACACACTCTACGCCGCCTGTATAGGGCAAGGCGTCTTTGTCTCATACGACAACGGTGTTTCTTGGCAGGACTTCAACTCCAACCTTGCGTCGAAGAACCTGTGGTGCATGGATGCCCGTGACGGACATATTTTCGTCGGCGATACTGACGGTCACATCTACCGAGGCAACAGCGACGGTAGTGGTTGGATTCGTACCAACACGCCCTCGTTCCTCGCTTCCGTAGGAAACATCGGCATCAGCGGCGGACGCGTGCTGGCCGCCACGCACGGCTCTGACATGTTCTACACCGACGACGGCAGCAACTGGTCGCAGAGCACCAACATCGGCACGGTGGAAATACGTGGTATGATGGTGGAAGGCAACAATGTGTTTATCGGCACCGACATGTTGGGTAGTTTCCTCTCCACCAACAAAGGCACTTCGTTCAACTCGGCAGGATCAGGACTACCCGAGGCACAATGGCTTCAGAGCCTGGTGCGCTGCAGCTCCCAAATCATCGCGGGAAGCAAGGACAGAATGTACGTCTCTTTCGGCCTTGGCCAGCACTGGTATGTACCCACATGCCTACCTCTTGACATTGACGTCGTTGATCTCACATGGGACGGTAGCATCATGTATCACGTGTCCTACGATGGCGTTTTGCGCCACAGCCGCGAGCAAGGCTCCAACTGGCAGGTCCTCAACTCCCCCTTCGAGGGCGTCAACTACACCACCTTGCGTTACCACGACAACGGCTTGTATCTTGGCACCCGTGAGCACGGCCTTCACTTCTCCGATGACTTAGGCGAGACCTGGCAATCCATTGACGCATTGCCTTCCGACGCCACCATCCGACGCATCACCACCACCGACACCATCATCGCCGTGGGTTGCGAAGACGGCTCCATTTACCTCAAATACGACCATAGCGACGAATGGCAACAACTGGAAAACATACCCGTTGAAGGTCCTATCCTTGACATCTGCATCGACGGAGCGCTGCTCTACGCTTCGCCTATGGCTGGCGGCATTTGGTATACTGATATGCCCCCGATGCCTGACTTTGTTGCCGAATCCGAAGAAGCTACATTGACTGTCGCCCCAATCCCTGCCTCAACCTTTATCACAGTTTCGGTCAGCGAGTCACTGCACAATGCTACATTGACCATTTATAACCTTCAGGGAAAGGTCTGCTACAGCGGTAAGATACAAGGCTCCAGCGCCAAAATACCGACCTATGGTTTTCCATCAGGTATCTATTTCGTGAAAGTGGCTGGGGACAAGGCCAACGTGGTCCGAAAAGTAGCCATTCAGCACTAAAACAAACTTTTTTGAAATCATGTGTTGTGGATAAAGAAATTTTTTGTATCTTTGCACCCGCTTTTCAAGCGAAAACAACATTTAATTAAATCATTAACAATCAACTAATTATGAATCAGTACGAAACCGTTTTCATTTTAACTCCCGTTTTGTCTGACGAACAGATGAAGGAAGCGGTAAAGAAGTATGAAGATCATCTGACCAATCGCGGCGCAGAGATCGTTCATGAAGAGAACTGGGGCATGCGTAAGTTGGCTTACCCCATCCAGAAGAAATCCACGGGCTTCTACCAGCTGGTAGAGTACAAGGCCGAGGGTGATGTCATCGCCGATGTCGAGACCGAGCTGAAGCGTGATGAGCGCGTGTTGCGCTTCCTCACCGTGAAGCTTGACAAGCACGCCATCGCTTACAACGAGAAGAGACGCAAGAAGGTTGCCGAGGCCGAGAACGCCCCTGCCGCCGAAACTGAAGCGCAAGCCTAATGTTGAACCCTAAAAACGAAAGAGACATGGCACAAGTGAACAACAACAACGACATCAAGTATCTGACCCCCATCGCCGTCGATACCAAGAGAAAGAAATACTGCCGCTTCAAGAAGAACCGCATCAAGTACATCGACTACAAAGACGCCGACTTCTTGCTGAAGTTCGTCAACGAACAAGGTAAGATCCTGCCCCGCCGCATCACCGGCACTTCCAACAAATACCAGCGCAAGGTCGCCCAGGCCATCAAACGTGCCCGCCACCTCGCCCTGATGCCTTACGTAGCTGACTGTTTGAAATAATCTGAAGGAGGACACACAATGGATATTATTCTGAAACAAGACGTCACCAATTTGGGTTACAAGAATGACATCGTGACCGTGAAGCCCGGCTACGGCCGCAACTACCTCATCCCGCAAGGCATGGCCATCCTCGCCACCGAGAGAAACCGTAAAATCCTTGCCGAAGAGATGCGTCAGCAGGCTCACAAGGAAGAGAAGATCAAGAACGAAGCCCTCGACAAGGCCAAAGCCCTCGAAGGCCTGAAGCTGCAAATCCCCGCCAAGGCCGGTACCTCTGGTAAGATCTTTGGATCGGTCAACAGCATCATGATCGCCAACGCCATCAAGGAAGCCACCAATCTCGAGGTGGATCGCAAGCAAATCGTCCTCAATGAAGACGCCATCAAGGAATTGGGCGACTACACCGCTAAGATTCGCCTCCACAAGGAAGTGAGCGTGGATGTCGACTTCACCGTCTTCGCCGAATGAAGATTTACAACTTTTTCATACTTTTTTGGGCTGCCTCATCCGTGAGGCAGCTTTTTTTTCGTATTTTTGACGGATGATTACAAAAAACACCATAAAGCAGGTCGCTTCGCTGCGTCAGCAGAAGTTCCGCAAAGAGTTGGGTCTATTCGTCGTGGAAGGACGCAAAATGGTAGAGGAATTGCTATGCTCGCATTTCACTGTGAAAGCACTTTACGCCACAGAAGACTGCCTCGACCTTTTCCCACAGGCTGAAACCGTCACCAAGGTGCAAATGGAACAAATGAGCGGACAGGACACGCCGCCTGGCATCCTCGCTATTGTGAGCATCCCAAAGACGCAACAACTATCATCCTCGCCAAGGTTCATCCTTGCCTTGGACGGCATTGCTAACCCGGGCAACATGGGCACTATCATCCGCACGGCAGAGTGGTTCGGCATCTGCGACATTGTATGCAGCCCCGATTGTGTGGAGGTCTGGAACCCCAAAGTCATCCAAGCCACGATGGGCTCCATCTTCAGAATCAACATTATGGAAATAGACCTGACCCAATTCCTGCCTGAGCAACAACGCCAAGGCAAAGCCATATATGGTGCCCTGCTTGAAGGGAAAAACCTGTTTGAAATGAAAGGCTGCAAAGAGGGTGTCATCGTCATCGGAAGCGAGTCGCATGGCATACGTAAAGAGGTTTTGCCTTACCTCTCCTGCCCCATCACCATCCCTCGCGTGGGAGCCAGTCAGACCGAATCACTGAATGCTTCTGTCGCGGCAGCCATCATCATGGCCGAACTGACGCGATAAATCTATTCACCGCCCGAGAACTTGAAGCCCCAGTTGCGGTGCGCCAATAGATCAGGCACAGTCGTGCCAGCCAACCTGACTTTTCGCGTGGCCGTCATGCGCGACGAGAACACGCCTGTGCCGCCATCAATGAGCGTGAAATCGCCGCCACCTTGGGTGCCGTAGTTACCAAGCGAATTCCATTCTATATATTGAGTCAGCTCCGACCCTGCCGCCGCAATAGTGATTTCCACGGGGTAGTCGCCGATGAAACGCGACAACCCTGCAATGGCCGTGTCAGCACCAAGAAAAGCTCTCAACTCATCGTAAAACCTTTCGGGACGATAGGTAATGCGATAATAGTTGTCAACGATATGCGTGGAAAGGTCGAAATTGGTGTAAGTCCCCAAAAACCAATGCATTGTACGTGGAATGGAATCGCTCCACGGCGTCCTTTGTTCCTTAAAAGTGAACGACATGCTGACATCGTACGAGGTCGCGTTGGTGGCCGGATAAAACTCTAAAGGTCTGTTTACGCCAAAATACTCCTGCGAATAGTTGACGGCGAGGCTTTTCACATTGAAGCTGCTCGAGCCCACTATGTCTGTCATCGAAACCAACGTGCGGTCAGGGAGCTGAATTGTCAACTTATACTGGTAGCTTTCGGTCTTCGTGTTCTTACACAAGGGCTCTGCTGTATAATACAACTTCTGCTTGGGCGCGTAAAAAGCGCCTTGCTGCTTGTCCTTGATGGTAATCGTATCGAGAATGATTTGTCGGATGCTGTCGCCGTTGCAATACTCCGTCAGGCGCACATCGAGTTTGCCAGGATAATTGCTTGAATCAGGGTTCATGGCGATTTGGGTAGCGTCTTCGTTTTGGGCATAAAACGCTCTCGTAATCTTGATGAAAGTAGTGTCGGCATTGGCGTCGAGCAAGCCATACACGACGGGAACCTCCTTGTAGTCCGCATACAAATCAACGCTTTTATTGCACGAGGAAAGAAAGACAAAAAGCGTAAAAACTAATATTGAAACGCACTTTTTCATTGTTGTAATGCATTTTTCCCGTGACAAAATTACAACAAAGTTTTCAAGGTACAAACATTTGGTCCTATTTTTTCAAAAAAGGATGCCCGATAAACATTATTGATGTCACGAGGTCATCGGAAAACGCAGTTTTTTGGAGGTGAAATTTATAGGAAAACGCAGTTTTTGTTTTGTAATTCGCTGAAAATATGTAATTTTGCATAAACAAACAAAAACATAAGTACCATGGGTGTCTATTTGAGTTATTTTATCGAGTTCAAGGACAAAGAAGATTCTAAATGGAAACTATTATCGTATCTGATTCCTGAGCACAAAAGAAGGTTCCATTACGAAGATGAGGAAGATAAAAAGGATATAGTAATTGTTGACGGAGAAGAATACAGAAAAGTGTATAGTGATGATATTCAAGGAAGAGCGAGGGACATTTTCTCTGAAAATGACGAGATTTCAAATAGAGGTTTCCCTTCCGACATGAGCGAAGAACTTAATGAGATATTGCAAAAGGAAATTGAAGGCGATGATAGAGATTGGCGTTGGGGCAAATCGCATGCTTCTTTGTTGGAATTACGTGATATTTACAAGCAAGAATACAACGAAGCCTTTGAAAGGTACATGAAAAGGAGGATGGACTCGCGCTTTGACTACATCAATAGTCGTTTCGACAGGATGGAGCGACTGTTAGAGCAGAAGAAAGTTGCCAAACTGAAACCATTTGAAAAGGAAGAAGAATGGTTTGACGACAAGGATTCATGGGAAAAGGAGTCGCTTAACGATGCTATGTGGTTCGGCCAATGGCTGTACGGCATCAATGAATTGGTTGACTTTGCTACGGGCGGTTGGTATAGCTCTGACGAAATTAGAATCGTTTGTTATTTAAGTTGAAAAATCACCTAAAATAGGTAACCTAAAATAGGTTGTTTTGAAAATAATTGTATCTTTGCGGCAAAATAGTGTTTGTGATGAATCCTTTTTTGGTCAAAGGTTATGTGTCGCCAGAGTATTTTTGCGACCGAGAGAAAGAAACAGAAGTTTTGTTGCGTAACATTCAGAATGGTGTGGATACCACGCTGATTTCCCCAAGAAAATACGGCAAAACAGGTTTGATATTACATTTGTTCGATGCCATCCACCGAAGCGAACTTCCTTACGAAACGTTATATGTGGATATTTTTGCCACTCGTTCGCTTTCTGATTTTATCAAAGTGATGGCAGAGGCGGTGATGAAGAAATTTCCGGAAAAAACACATATTGGAAACAAGTTCATCACATTTATCAAAGGTTTGCGCCCCGTGATTTCGTATGACTCACTAACAGGTGTCCCTCAAGTCCAATTCAACTATCAAATGACGGCTGAAAAAGAGCATACCCTTAGCGGATTGCTTGAATTCATTAATTCACAACAAATTGATATTGTTTTGGCTATCGATGAGTTTCAGCAGATTGCAGAATATCCTGAAACGAATATGGAAGCGTTGCTTCGAACCCATATCCAACAAATGCACAAAACGCATTTCATTTTCTGCGGCAGCAAGCGGTCTGTGATGAGTGAGATGTTTTTGAATGCCAAGCGTCCGTTTTTCTCAAGTTCAAGGATGATGTCGCTAGATAAGATTGATGGGGAAACATACAGGCAATTCATAAGGTCTCAATTCGAGAAGGCGGGAATTGGCGTTGATACAGAGGCCTTGGAATACATAATGGAGTGGACTCAAGGTTATACTTTCTATACTCAGACGGTTTGCAATGCGGTTTATGGTATGATGCCCGAAAAGGTCACTATAGATGTGGTAAAAGCGGCTTGTGCTGATATTTTGGAAGGATTGACGGATAATTATTTGCAATATAGGGAGTTGGTAACGCCAGCACAGTGGAATTTTCTTATCGCTGTTGCCAAAGAAGGCGAAGTGGAACAATTGAGTTCGACAAGATTTTTGGCTACTTACAACATTGGAGGAGCGACTTCTGCAAAACGGATGGCACAGTCACTTTCTGAGAAGGAATTACTACTGCCTGTTGTGAAATCAAGGAAAACTGCTTATAGGATTTATGATGTTTTTTTCTTGCGCTGGATAGAAGAGAATCTATAGTTTATATTGATTATCAATAGTTTAAACTGATTATTTTCAAAATTACCTAAAATAGGTAACCTAAAATAGGTTGTTTTGTGTTTGAAAACAACAATCGAGCGGAACTAAACTTAATTCCGCTCGATTTTTAAGGTAATGGATACTTATTCAGCGTTCTCTAAGCGTCCGTGGCAGTTCTTGTACTTCTTGCCACTGCCGCAGGGGCACGGGTCGTTGCGGCCCACCTTTACCTCCTTGCGGATGGGTTGGGTGACCTGTCGCTGCTGCGTGTCGCTGTGCGACTGCGCCAGCAGGTCTTGACGCTGTTCGCGGATCTTCGAGCGGTCGATACCTTGGGCGCGGTGCTCACGCACGGTGTTGGCATCTTGCTGCGGGATGTCGCCACGCATCAAGAAGGAGATGACGTCCTCGTTAATCTTCTCAAGCATGGCCTTGAACAGGTTGAACGACTCTAACTTGTAGATGACCAACGGGTCTTTTTGTTCATAGGAGGCATTTTGCACGGCTTCCTTCAGGTCGTCGAGTTCACGGAGGTGTTCCTTCCAAGCGTTGTCGATGAGACCGAGAGTGATGCTCTTCTCAATGCAGAGGTTCACCTCGCGGGCACCATTTTCCACAGCCTTTTTCAGGTTGACGATGACATTCATGCCGCGCTTACCGTCAGTAATTGGGATGGCGATGTTCTCGAAGTGGGTCTGGTTCTCGTACACATTCTTGATAACAGGCAGCGTCTTCTCACCGATGATACGAGCCTTTTCGCGGTAATGCTCCAAAGCGGCGTCAAAGAGCTTGTCGGCCAATTCCTTGGTCTTCATTCTGTTGAACTCATCTTCGCTGAATGGCGCATCGATACCCATGGTGGAAAGCAGGTCCATCTTGAAGCCTTCGTAGTCCTTGGCATCCTGATATTCCTCAATGAGCTTCTCGCCGAAATCAAACATCATGTTGTTGATATCGATGGAGAGACGCTCGCCAAACAAGGCGTGACGGCGTTTCTTGTAGATGACTTCACGTTGGGCGTTCATCACATCGTCGTATTCCAACAGGTGCTTACGCACACCGAAGTGGTTCTCCTCGACCTTCTTCTGTGCCTTCTCAATCTGCTTGGTAATCATCGGGTGTTGGATGACCTCGCCTTCCTGCAAGCCCATGCGGTCCATGATGCCTGCGATACGCTCGGAACCGAACATACGCATCAAGTTGTCCTCCAACGAAACGTAGAACTGCGAGCTACCTGGGTCGCCTTGACGGCCGGAACGACCGCGCAACTGACGGTCGACACGGCGCGACTCGTGGCGCTCGGTGCCGATGATGGCCAAACCGCCAGCTTCCTTCACGCCAGGGCCGAGCTTAATATCGGTACCACGACCAGCCATGTTGGTGGCGATGGTCACGGTGCCCGCCTGACCTGCTTCCTTGACGATTTGGGCCTCCTTGAAGTGCAATTTGGCGTTCAACACATTGTGCGGGATGTTCTTACGCGTCAACATGCGGCTCAATAACTCGGAAATTTCCACCGAGGTGGTACCCACCAGCACGGGACGGCCAGCATTAACCAAGCTCTGAATCTCGTCAATGACGGCATTGTACTTCTCGCGCTTGGTCTTGTAAATCATGTCCTCCTGGTCGATACGGGCGATGGGGCGATTGGTCGGGATGACGACCACGTCGAGTTTGTAGATGTCCCAGAACTCGCCCGCCTCGGTCTCGGCGGTACCAGTCATACCAGCCAACTTGTGGTACATGCGGAAGTAGTTCTGCAAGGTGATGGTGGCGTAGGTCTGTGTGGCGGCTTCCACCTTCACGTTTTCCTTGGCTTCCACGGCTTGGTGCAGTCCGTCGCTCCAACGGCGGCCTTCCATGATACGACCCGTCTGCTCATCCACAATCTTGACCTTGTTGTCGATGATGACGTAGTCGACATCCTTCTCAAACAAGGTGTAAGCCTTCAGCAGTTGCTGCACCGTGTGCAGACGCTCCGACTTCTCGGCGAAGTTACGCATCAGTTCAGCCTTGCGTAGCACCTTCTCGTCGTTGGTCAGGTTGGAGTGCTCCAACTCGGCAATCTCACTGCCCACGTCAGGGATGATGAAGAACGAGGGGTCGTTGTAGGCTTGTGCCAGTTGCTCGCTGCCCTTGTCGGTGAGGACGACGGTATTCAATTTCTCATCGATGACGAAATACAGCTCGTCGTCGATGATGTGCATGTTCTCGTTGCGGTTCTGCATGTAAAAGCCCTCGGTCTTCTGCATCAACGACTTCATGCCTTCCTCACTGAGGAACTTGATGAGGGCGTTGTTCTTAGGCAGACCACGGTAAGCGCGGAAGAGCTGGTCGGCGCCATGTCTCTTTTCGTCTTCGGAAGCGTTCGGATCAGTGAGGATACGTTTGGCCTCGGCCAAGATACCCGTCACATAACGCTTTTGGGCCTCATACAACTTGACGACATCAGGCTTCAGTTCGTCGAATTCCTGTTGGTCGCCACGCGGTGTAGGACCACTGATAATCAAAGGTGTACGAGCGTCGTCAATCAACACAGAGTCAACCTCGTCGACGATGGCGTAGTGGTGTTTGCGTTGCACCAACTCGTCGGGGTTGCCTGTCATGTTGTCACGCAGGTAGTCGAAACCGAACTCGTTGTTGGTGCCGTAGGTGATGTCGCACAGATAGGCGCGGCGACGGGCGGCGGAGTTGGGTTCGTGCTTGTCGATGCAGTCCACGGTGAGGCCGAGGAACTCATACATTGCGCCCATCCATTCGGAGTCACGCTTGGCCAAGTAGTCGTTCACAGTGACCACATGCACGCCCTTGCCTGCCAAAGCGTTGAGGTAGACGGGCAGCGTAGCCACGAGGGTCTTACCTTCACCAGTGGCCATCTCAGCGATTTTGCCTTGGTGCAGCACGATACCGCCGATAATCTGGCAGTCGTAATGCACCATGTCCCAAGTCACCATGTTGCCGCCAGCCATCCAACTGTTCTTGTAGTAGGCCTTGTCGCCCTCGATGGTAACGTGCTCATATTTCGCAGCCAGTTCACGGTCGAGGTCGGTGGCGGTCACTTCCACAGTTTCATGCTCGCAGAAGTATTTGGCTGCGGCTTTCACGACGGAGAACGCCTGAGGAAGGATGTCATTCAACGCCTCCTCAATGTGATCGAGTTCTTGCTTTTCAAGCTTGTCAATTTGGTTATAGAGTTTCTCCTTCTCGTCGGGTTCCATGTCGGGGTTGGCTTCGGCCTTGGCTTTCAGCTCCGCGATTTCGGACACCTCGGCAGCGGTCTTGCTCTTGATGTATTCCTTGAATTCCTGTGTCTTATGCCTCAAGCTGTCGATGTCGAGTTTCACGATTTCGTCGTAAGCCTTGAGGGTCTTTTGGAGTATGGGCTGCAGGGCCTTGTTGTCGCGTGAGGCCTTGTCGCCGAATAGTTTCTTGAAGAATCCCATTTATTATCAGTTTATAGTTGAAAGTTAATAGTTTGCAATTAAAATGTTTGCTTTTGGTCAAAAAGCGTGCAAAGTTACGGTTTTTCCGTGAATTGAGGAAGATTTGCGACAAAAAGGCAGAAAAACATCTACTTCACAAACTTAACGATGCAATCGATGCAAATGGGTTGAGAAGAAATATCATCGACAAAAACATTTGCGGGATGCATGTCTTCCAAAGCAATGCGATCCGAGATATAATTGACTCCTTGGCCAGACCAATTATCACGGAAACCTTTTGAAAAAGCCAATTTGTCGATTTCTTCTTTGGTGGCAAGACGAAGACAGCGAACATAGGGTTGAGTGAGAATGATACGCAACAATCCGTCAGCATCACGTGTGAAGCCTATAACATGCATAGCCGTTTCCGGGAAAAGGTAATTGTGAAGGGCTATGGCTTCAAGTGCTTTTTGGGTGGTCGAATAAATGGATGCTCGTTCCTTGACTACAGAAGTGTCTCCTTCCCGATAGTAGACCTTGGCTTCCGCACCTTGGGCTATCATAGGACCTAAAGCATCGGATAATATCTCCTCGGAGTTTTCAACCCATAAATGTGCAGCTTTTGCCCACTGTTCAATGAGTTTCTCTTGAAGCTCGTCTATTTCCCAGTTGCTTGGGCCATTTTGGCCGCATTCAACATCTCTACTTGCTTCAAGGCTTGCTCTCGCGTAGTTTGCGACGATGGACGCCCCAATAAGAGCCGAACCTGCCGTGCAGAGTCCCGCATGCTCTGGAATAGTGTATCGAGAAAAGTTTGTCGTTCCATTTTGAATGTCGTTTACATAATTATCGATGAGCAGTAATGTTGACATGGTGAAGCCTTCATTGGCAATGGCTTTATAGATGTCTTGAATACCGCTCATTTCTCAAAATCAGTTCTTGACTGCAAAAGTAAGGAATTTTGGTGAATGGAAGAAGATTTGCCACAAAAAGTCAGAAGAAAGAGGCAGATTTGGTTAAAATTGAAAAAAGTCGTACTTTTGTTGCCGAAAAACAGACTACCATGCAAGAAGATTCAAAACAAGGCTATGTGTATATCTTGACGAATCCTAGTTTTAAGGAAGACTGGGTAAAGATAGGAAAAAGCTCACGTCCAGTTGATGTGCGGTCAAAGGAATTAGACAACACAGCTGTTCCATTGCCGTTTGAGATTTTTGCAACCATGAAGACCTGCAAATATAATGAGGTTGAAAAACTGGTTCATAAAACCATCGATCGCCTTACAGATTTGCGTATTCGCCAAAATCGCGAGTTTTTCAATGTTGCTCCCCAAGTAGCCCTTGATATCTTTAACGATATTGCGTTAACGGTTGATGACGCTGAAGTGATTCTTTACAAAGACAATCAACCCATCCAGAAACATGAAGGAAAAACACCTGATGATGAACCTCACAAGAAGATGAGGCCGCGCTTTAAGTTTAGCATGGTAAGTATTCCGATTGGTGCGATTCTGACTTTTATTCCTACTGGCATTAAGGTGAAAGTTGCAGGAGACGACCAGATTGAATATGAAGGACGAATATACAAATTATCTCCTTTTGTAGGGACATTTATGCCAGCGGAAAAACGTAATACTTCTGGCGCCTACCAAGGTGCAAAGTATTTCAGTTATAACGGCAAAATACTGGATGATTTAAGAACAGAAGTAGAAAATCAGGCGTGTTGAGGGTTATAGTTTTATCTCCGGAATCACCAAAGCCCCCTCATCCTGAACAAAATCCTTCTGATAAAACATGCAAAACTCACCAAAATCGTAAAATCATATAAATCAATTCATTCCCGCAACAAAAAGGGACTTTTTCCGATTTTTCACTCTCCAATAGTAGCAAGGGAACGGACTCCAAAATCAAGTTTCTCTGCTTTTTCCTTCGGCGTGAAGATGATGCGTTTCGTCTGCCCCGCCTCCAAGTCGAAGAAATTGTCGGAGAAGTTGCCCATGCCGTTGGTGCAATACACTTGCACATCCTTGGCAAAGGCATCCGTTGAGACGTCAAGGATATACTTGCCGTCTGCCTCGGTCACAGTTAGTTGTGGTTCAGCTTTTGGCAACTTCAAGTCTTTGGGATAGGCCAAATAGCAGTAACGCTCGACCAAAAGATTTTCATTTTCAACAAGTTCGAGTTTGACATAAGCCGTTGTTCTGTCGGCCTTCGCCAAACATTCAGCCAAACCTTCGATTTGTAGTTTCTCGTTGTCATTGGCAGACACATACGCCTCGATGGAATTTTCAAACAGCACATTTCCTTCAAAATCAACAACTTTTACTTTCAACTTGCCTTTCAAGTCGCGCATCAAGTCGGAAGTGACAAAAACGCCGTAATCCTTTTGGTCAAGAGAGAGCAAGACGGGCGCGTACAAGGTTTTCAGCTTGTATTGCAAGGCTTTCTTGTTGCCGTAATAGTCGATAGACGACCACGAAGTCACGGGCCAGGCATCGTTGAGTTGCCAATAGAGTGTGCCCATGTTGTAAGGCTTCGACGTGCGGTGCGCCTCAATCGCGATTTCCATGCCATAGGCTTGCGAGAGTTGGCTCAGATAGACATACCGCTCAAAATCATCGGAATAGGGATAATACTTTTGGATGAAGTCATCAATCAGTTGTGTGCCACGCGGATGTTTTTGGTGCGCCGCAATGACTTTGGCATCCTTGCTCAATGCCTCACCTTGCGCGATTTTCAACAAGGTCTGGTAGTCAGGATAGCTTTGATAGCCGTACTCGCTGTTGAAACGGCCCACCTTCTCTCGGTACATTTCATAAGGCTGTTCGCCCCACCAAACGCCCCAATAATGCACATCGCCTTCGGTCAGACTCTCGGGTCTGCCCCAGCCTTTCGAGGGCGAACTCGGCCAATAGGGTCGTGTGCCGTCGAATTTATCTACCACTTGAGGCAGCAGGGATTCAAACAGCGCATCGTAACCCGATTTGACGGCCTTGTCGTCTTCTTCGCTCCAATTCAGCGACTTTTGCCAGCCCCAGTTGTAGTAGCCTTCCGAAATCTCGTTGCCACCGCACCACAAAGCCAATGAAGGATGCGAAGCCAAGCGTTTCACCTGCTCCTCTGCCTCAATCCCGACATTAAAATAGAGGAAGATCTCATCGTAAGGATACATCGTACCGGCAAACATGAAGTCCTGCCACACCAAGATTCCCAACGAGTCGCAGATGTTGAAGAAGTCGTCCGAGGGATAGATGCCGCCGCCCCACACACGCAACATGTTGAAATGGCTGTCTTTAGCAGCTTGCAATAAACTTAACGTGTTATCAGGGTTTATCCAAGTCTCAATCATCTCTTCAGGGACATAGTTAGCACCCTTGGCATAGAACGGCACGCCATTCACCTTGAAATAGAACGCCCGACCGATGCTATCAGGTTCGTCCACCATCTCGAAAGTTCTGATGCCCGACTTGAACGACTTTGAATCCAAGACCTTGTCACCTTGCTTCAGGCGCACCTCAAAGTTATACTGGGTTTGCTTGCCCATCTCGTTGGGCCACCACAGGGCCGGACTCTCTATCTTGATGGGCAGGTATTTGTGCTGATGGCCTTCCCTGAGGCCCACCATAATCCTATACGTCTTCAGGTAATCCACGGTGAGTTCCACCTCGGCCACCGCAGAATACATATCGCTATAGATATCCAGGTTCAGCTCCAGGTTGGCGCTGTCGGCATTGGCAGCCTGCGTGACGATATAGGCATCTTCCAACCAGGCTCCGTTCCATTCCCTTGCCACTAATTTCACAGGTTTCCAGATGCCCACGTTCTTGTATTTAGGTGCCCAGTCCCAGCCGTGCTGATATGGAGCCTTGCGTGTGACGGCATATTTCTCAGGCAGCCGCGGCTGATGCTGTTCATACAAGGCCTTCTGGGAGCTGTCGTAACGGATGAAATGCACCTCCAGCAGGTTGTCCTTCTCTTTCAGGTAATCGTTCACCCATTGCTTCCAAGTGCGAAACTGGTTATCGGCAAAGAAGAGCTTCTCGCCGTTCAATTTCACCTCCGCGTAGGTATCAAGACCTTCAAAAACCAATTCTACACAGTAGTTCTCCAACATCTCTTTATCCACATCAAAACGCAAGCTGTAGTCCCACGGATGGTTGGAAATCCATAGCAAATCATTTTCCACCGTGCCAAGATAGGGATGCGGAATGAGGCCGTTTTCATACAGGCTCTGCTGCACCACCGAAGGCACATCGACTTGCATATTAATATTTAAGGTGTCGCCCGTGAGTGTCCAGCCTTGGTTGAGGCTTTGCTCTATGATGGTGGGCTTTTCGGTTTTACGGCAACCAACTAAAACCATCAACGCAAATAAACAATAGAATACTTTTTTCATGGCTTATTTTCTTTTTCACAAAACTTGCAAAACCCTCAAAACCTTTTCTTACATGGAAAGTCGCCAACCGGCTCCTTTCCGACGGCGAGGCGGTTGCCGAGCCGCATCCAAAAAGGGTTTTGCTTGTTTTGATGGTTTTGTGATTAAACAATCAGAACGGATTCAGCATCTTCTCCATCTCGTAAATCAACTCCTTGTTCGACTCGGTCCAGACCATCGTTGCGCCCGTCGCGTCCTTTTGGTTGGGATAGAGTTTCTCATTGAAGCGCGGCACCCAATGCGCGAGCGAGGCGTGACAATGCACCGCGCCAGTCATGTTGAGGATGTCCTTCACGTTGCCGAGGTTGATGCCACCGCCCGGCATGATGGCGATTTTGTCGCCATAGCGCAGCTGCATCTCCGCAATCATCGGGACACCTTCCAAGGCAGTTGGCTTGCCGCCTGAGGTCAGGATTTTGTCGAAACCAAGTTCAATCAACTTTTCAACGGCTTCAAAAGGCTTTACGCAAGCATCAATGGCGCGGTGGAAGGTGAACTTCAGCCCCTCGCCTGCCTCCATCAAGGCCTTAATCGTCTCAACATCAAGTTCTCCCTTGTCGTTCAAGGCTCCAATGACCACACCTTCAAAACCGAGTTTCTTGCAAAGCATGATGTCAGTTTTCATCATCTCGACTTCTTCCTCGTCGTAGATGTAGTTGCCTGGGCGCGGACGAATGAGCACCCGCATGGGGATAAACGAAATATCGATGGCTTTCGCCAGCGTTCCAAACGAGGGCGTCACGCCGCCCACTTCGAGACATTCGCACAATTCCACGCACTGGGCGCAGCCGTCCATCGCGTTCTGCAACGACTTGATGCCGTTGGCACAGATTTCTAGTCTAATCATAGTGTTTACTTTTTTGTCTGGTTTTGATTCATCGCCAAAGCTCTGCGCTTCGAGTCCTCCATCACCTCCATGGCCTGCTGCTGCAAGAACTTCTCTTCCTCAGTTTCGGGCGTAATGATGATGCCATGTGGCTTGCTGTGGTGGTTCTCGTCAAGATATGAGAAGGTAGCGAAGCCGTCGGCGGCGACTTTTTCGGGTTCACGGCTGCGGTACATCTTGGTGTAGACGGTCAGTGTGCTGCGCCCGACGTGGATGACCTTACTCTCGAAGGTGACGATGTCGCCCGCAAAGATGGGGAATTTGAAGTCGATGCCGTGGAGCACGAGCAAAACGGTGTCCTTAGTGTCAACATACTGCGCCACAGCGAAATAGGAACTCTCCAAGAAATACTCGGAGCAGCGACCTGCGAAAAAGGTCTGATGGTGGTTGAGGTCGGCGAGCTTGATTAGGCGTTGGGAATAAGTAGCTTTCATATTGTTATCGGTATTTTAAGTCCGTCGTAGGCGAGCATCATGCCCTCGGGCAGCTGACGGTTGACTTCGGAAGCGAGGCCAATATGGTGGCTGCAATGGGTGAACCAAGTCTTCTTCGCCCCAATCTGCTTGGCCGCCTCGACGGACTCCTGAAGCGAAAGGTGCGAGTAGTGTTTCTTGTTACCCAAGGCTTCAATAATCAGATAGTCAACACCTTGCAAACGCTTGATAATATCGTCGGAGATTTCGCTCAAATCGGTGACGTAGGCGAACTTGCCAATTCTAAAGGCGTAGCAAGTCAAGGTGAAGTGTTTCAATTTGATGGGGACGATATGCAGGTTGCCCAAGTCGAAAGGTGTTTCGTCGAGGCGGTGAATGTCGTATGTCGGGGCGCCAGGATAAGGATGCTCGTCAAAAGCGTAGGAATACTCACGTTGGATTTCTGGCAAGGCGGTGTCGGCCACATACAGCGTCATGGGTTTTTGGTTCATGAAAATGTATGGGCGCAGATCGTCGAGGCCACCGATATGATCTTTGTGCTCGTGCGTTATCAGCACCGCGTCAAGATGCGTGATGTTCTCTCGCAACATCTGCTGGCGAAAATCGGGACCAGCATCCACGGCCACCGTCAACTGTGGGGTCTGTATTAATATAGAGGTGCGAAGACGATGGTCGCGCGGGTCTTTTGAGCGGCACACGGGACAATCGCAGCCGATGACAGGAACACCTTGCGAAGTTCCACTACCCAAAACGGTGATAATCATATTCTTGTCGTTGTCAGGCATGACATTTTCGGTCGAAAAATCAGAGTGCAAAATTAGCGTTTTTAGGCAAAATATCGCGCTATTTCATGGAATTTCCCTACATTTGCGGCATGAATTTCATCAACAAAATCAGAAACAGAGCCTTACGCAAGGCACTCGACCAGTTTTCGGAAGAGAAGGTGGCAATAAAACTACCTAATTTACAGAAGGTTAACTCTATGCTCATCATCCTCGACGAGGGCGACAAGGGCATTGTCAGAAATATTGAAAGCAGCGCGAAAGCCTTGTTTGGCACGGGCCGCTGCGGTTTCATCATCCTTTGCAGCCAGATGTCGGACACCATCCTGCAAAGCGACCTCTACACAGAAGTCACGCCAAAGGATTTCGGTTTCATGAGCGTCCTGAAGCCCGAGAAGCACGAATACATCAAGAAGTGGCCCTTCTGCAACATGATCATCAACATGGCGGCGAGAGATACCGACATCAGCGACTACATCTGCACCCTGCCCAAGGCCGACTTCCGCATCAGCTTCCAGCAGAGCGAGTTCATCAAAATCTACGACCTCGTGATTGAGAATCCGAGAGCCACCGACCCCGTTTCGAACATCCACGTCCTGCACAACTACCTGAAAGCCTTGGCAGGACCGCAACAACAAAATCCGTATTAACATGAAAATCAATCCCTTTAGAGGAACAGGTATTGCTTTGGTCACCCCGTTCAAGCAAGACCAAAGTGTGGATATTGAGGCTTTGGAACGCATCGTCAACCACGTCATCGACAACGGTGCAGATTTCTTGGTTGTTCTGGGCACCACTTCCGAAGCACCTACCCTCACGGCAGATGAAAAGAATCTCGTTATCAACACGATACTCAAAACCAACAACCATCGTTTGCCCGTCCTGCTCGGCATGGGCGGCAATAACACGCAGGCTGTCATTGAAGCTGTCAAAGCACAGGATTTCACTGACATTCAAGGTATTTTGAGTGTCGTTCCCTATTACAACAAGCCCAACCAACGCGGCATGAAGGCCCACTTCGAGGCCATCGCCGACGCCAGTCCTGTTCCCGTCGTGGTTTACAATGTGCCTGGTCGCGTGGGCGTGAATTTGCAAGCCGCCACCTGCGTGGAACTGGCAAAGCATCCCAACATCATCGCCGTCAAGGAAGCCTCGGGCAACTTGCAGCAAATCATGGAGATCCTACGCGACAAGCCCGCCGACTTCGATGTGCTCTCCGGCGACGACGGCATCACCCAACCGTTGATGGCACTCGGTGCAACAGGCGTGATTTCAGTCGCGGCCAACGCCTACACCAAACCGTTCAGCCGCATGATAAACGCCATGAAAGAAGGTCGCACCGATGAAGCCTTACGCCTACATTACGCCATGCTACGCATGAACCAACTCATCTTCGCCGACGGTAACCCTGCTGGCATCAAATGTTTGATGAGCCACATGGGGCTGTGCCAGAATGTGTTACGTTTGCCTTTAGTTCCCGTGAATGAAAAGGTGGAGGCCGAGATTATTGAAGAATGGAAAATATTAAAAGACAGATAAATATGAAAACCCTACGTTATTTTATCATGCTGCTTGCCGTGGTGTTCTGCGGCAATATCTTTGCTCAAAAGAGCCAGCAAGAACTGAACCAACTCATGCAACAACGCAATGAGTATTATTTCACCTTTGAATTGAATGGCAACGACGATCTGAACGCCATCGCCCACACCATTTCGGTGGACCGCATCGACGGCAATGTGGTCACGGCCTACGCCAACAACCAGGATTTCGTGAAGTTCCAGAAACTCGGATATGAAGTCACGCTTCAAACGCCGCCTTCACTGTTGGAGCAAGTTGCCATGTGGGACGGCAGCAACCGCGCCGAATACGACTGGGACAGCTACCCGACCTACTCGGCCTATGAAGAGATGATGTTCCAATTTGCCACCGACCATCCCGACAAGTGCGAAATCATCACGCTCGGCACCTTGCCCAGCGGTCGCAAAATCATGGTGGCCCACATCAACAATGGTTCGGGCGAAGGCAAGCCCAAGTTCCTCTACACCAGCACCATCCACGGCGATGAGACCACAGGCTGGATCATGATGCTCCGCCTTATCGACTATCTCCTTGAGAACCCGAATGAGCCCGAGGTACAGACCGTTATGGAGAACATCGACCTCTATATCGCCCCCAACACCAACCCCGACGGCACCTATCACGGTGGCAACAACAACGTGAATGGCGCCACACGTTACAACGCCAATGGCATAGACATGAACCGCAACTACGCAGATCCCCACGGCAGCCTTCACCCTGACGGCGAACCTTATGCATCTGAAACCGAATGGTTTATGCAGTTTGCCCTTGAGAATCCTTTTGTGATGGGTGCCAACTACCACGGCGGTGCCGAGGTGATGAACTATCCTTGGGACAACACCTACACCCTCCATGCCGATGACGCTTGGTATCAGATGATTAGCCACGAATACGCCGACGAATGTCACAAAGTTAACGCGAACTACATGACAGACTACAACAACGGCATCACCAACGGCGCACAATGGTACATGATTGGCGGCGGTCGCCAGGACTACATGAATGGCTACGCCCAATGCCGCGAGCTCACCATCGAGTGCTCGAACACGAAGCTGCCCAACGGCAACCAACTGCCCAACTTCTGGAACTACAACAAGGCATCGCTGTTCCTTTTCATGAACCAATGCATCTACGGCATCCACGGCGTGGTGACCGATTCCATCACGGGCGAGCCGCTTGAGGCTAACATCAACATCACCAGCCACGATGACCAATTCTCCTTCGTGACAAGCCACCTTCCTGTTGGCGACTTCCACCGTCCCGTCAAAGGCGGCACCTGGAGCCTTGTTGTCAGCAAGGACGGCTACTGCCCCAAAGTCGTCGAAGTCAGCGTGAACGACTACGAAACCGTTAACCTGAACGTGCAACTCGTCCCTGGCAACTGCATGGTCGCTGATTTCTACGCTTCGACGACCGATGCCGCACTCGGACAAAGCATCAACTTCACCGACAATTCGTTTGGTGAAATCGCCTCTTGGAGCTGGACTTTCGAAGGCGGCAATCCGTCCACCTCGACCCTACAGAACCCCACGAACATCTCCTATAGCGAGGAAGGCGACTACAGCGTTACCCTCACCATCAGCGACAGTCAAGGCAACACCGAAACCCTCACCCGTGAGAACTACATCCACGTCAGAGAGACTTACAACATGCAAAACACCACCATCACCACTTGCAACGCCCTGTTTTACGACAATGGCGGTCCGAACGGGAACTACAGCAACAATAAAGAATACAAGATGACCTTCATGCCTGCCATTTCCGGCAACGTCATTGAAGTCAACTTCGAGGAGTTTTCATTAGAGAGCAACTACGACTTCTTAGACATTTACGACGGCACCAACACCGGCGCCACTCACATCGGACAATATACTGGCAATGACTCGCCCGGTACAATCACCGCGACTAATAGCGAAGGTGCCCTGACCTTCCTCTTCACCTCCGACTACGGCGTCAATGAACCTGGCTGGAAAGCCACGATACAATGCATTGACATCTCGTCGGTGCCCGAAGACAGCCACACCTCCTTCGTCTATCCCAACCCGAACAACGGCAGCTTCACCATCCATGCCGAAGGCGAGAGCAGCTATCAGCTCTTCAACAGCATTGGGCAGCAAGTCCTTTCGGGCAGTTTCATCGATAAGACTCAAATTCAGGCCGAAGGCTTGCGCCAGGGTGTGTATTTCCTGCAACTCACCAACGAACAGGGAACGCGCGTTGAAAAACTCATCATTGAAAAATAAAAAGAAAAACAAGGCGTTATTAGGCAAAAATGAGTAATTTTGCAGCCCGATGAAAAATAGAATTCTGATATTGGCAGTATTAGGCACGATGGCCTTCGCCTCTTGCAACGACTTCAACCGTTTGGTGAAAAGCACCGACAACGAGATGAAGTACGAGGTGGCGATGGACTACTACGACCGTGGTGACTTCAACCACGCCTTGCAGCTCTTTGACCTGCTTCAAGCCGCATATCGCAACACGCCGCGTGGCGAAAACGTCACCTACCGCACGGCGGAGTGCTATTACAAGCAAAAGGAATTCGAAATCGCATCTTATTACTACAACAAGTTCTCTTCGACCTATCCTTTCTCGAAGGACGCCGAGCGGGCAGCCTATATGAACGCCTATTGCAGTTACCTGCTCTCACCTGAGTCGGGCCTCGACCAGACCAACACACACACAGCCATCAAGCATCTGAAGAACTTCGCCGAGCATTATCCCGACAGCGACAGCCTCGCCCGAGTCAACCAGCTTATTGACGACTTGAACGACAAACTGGAAGAAAAGGACTACAATATATGCCGCTTGTTCTACCGCATGGAAAACTACAGCGCAGCCATCACCTCGTTTGAGAACATGTTGAAGAACCATCCCAACACCAAGCACCGCGAGGAGATTCTCTTCGACATGGCCACCACCTATTACGACTATGCCGAGAACAGCGTCACCGAGAAGCAGAGAGAAAGGTACGAGTCGTGCGTCGAGCAATGCAACACGTTGGCCTACCTCTATCCCGATAGCCCTTACGTCGATGCCGCGCAAAACATCGCAGCGAAAGCAAGAAAGAAATTAGAAAACATCAAATAAAATGGATTTCAAGAAGATTAAAACCGAAACGACGGTGGTCACCCGTCAGAAAGACCAGTTCTACAAAGGCACCGGCAACATTTACGAAACTGTCGCCATCCTGTCCATCAGGGCCAACCAAATCGCCAGAGAGATGAAGAACGAGCTGAACGAGAAGATTGAATCGTTCGCCGCCGCCACCAACGACAGCCTTGAGGAAGTGTTCGAGAACCGCGAGCAAATCGAAATCGCCAAGTTCTACGAGCGTCTGCCCAAGCCCACCCTGATTGCCGTCCACGAGTTTCTGCACGACCAGATTTATTTCCGCAATCCTGCCAAGGAAAACGAAAACGACTTTTAAGCCGCATGAGGAAAACCCTACTCATACTCATCCTTTTGCTCGGCCTCGGCACCCTCGCCAAGGCACAGGAGTTGCAATGCGATGTGCGCGTCAACTCAACAAAGGTGGCAGGTACCGACAAGACCGTCTACCAAAGCCTACAAACCGCTCTGTATGAGTTCATCAACAATACGAAGTTCACAGAGATCAACTTCAGGCAGAACGAAAAGATAGAATGTAGCCTCCTCATCGATGTGACCTCGCGCGAAAGCGACATTTTCACCGCCGAGATTAACATTGCATTGCGCAGGCCTGTCTACAAGACCAATTACAACTCGCCGCTGTTCAACTACATCGACCGCAAGTTCACCTTCGAGTACATGGACGGACAGTCTCTCGACTTCAGCCCGAACAACTACATTTCGCAGCTGACCAGCACCATAGGCTACTACGTCTACCTCATGCTGGGCCTTGATTTCGATTCGTTCTCACCCCTTGGCGGCACGCCGTTCTTTGAGATTTGTGAGCAGATTGCGCACAATGTGCCTCAAAGCAGTGGCGACGAAGGCTGGAGCACCACGGGACGACAGAACCGTTACGCCCTCATCACCGAAATCAACAACCCGACTTACGAGCCTTTGCGCTATTTCATCTATGATTACCACCGCCAAGGCCTCGACGTGATGTCGGAAAAGACCGAACAGGGTGTCGAAGCCATCCTCAACTCACTCAGCAACCTGCAAAACGTGTACGAGCGCAACTCGATGTGCTATTTCCTGCAACTTATCATCGAGAGCAAGCGTGACGAAATCATACAGGTCTTTTCAGAAGGCAACATGAAATACCGCGCCGAGGCCTCCAACATCATGAAGGCCATCGACCCGTCGCAGTCGTCGCGCTACGATACCATGCTCCAGAACAAGGGCAACTAATCACCATCATGCTCAAGCAACTGCAAATCAGCAACTACGCCTTGATTGACGAACTCCACGTCAATTTCGAGACGGGTTTCAGTGTCATCACTGGTGAGACGGGCGCGGGCAAGTCCATCCTGCTCGGCGCTTTGGGATTTGCTTTGGGCGACCGCACCGATACCAATGTGCTTTACGACAAGGACAAGAAATGTGTCGTAGAGGCCCAATTTGAACTTGATGACGACACGTTGCGTCCCCTTTTCGAGGACAACGACCTCGACTTTGAGCGCGAATGCATCTTCCGCCGCGAGTTGAGTCCGCAGAAAAAAAGCCGTGCCTTCATCAACGACACGCCTGTGGCTTTGCAGACCATGAAAGAGATTGGCAGCCTGCTTGTCGACATCCATTCGCAACACGACTCCTTGCTGCTCACTGACGCCAACTTCCAGTTAAGACTGTTGGACGACATCGCGCAAAACGGCACTCACTTGGCTGATTACCAAGCGGAATACGGCAACTACAACGCCCTCAAGCGGAAACTCAATGAGCTGAAGGACATCGCCACGAAAAATACCGCCGAGAACGACTACCTCAAATTCCAACTTGACGAACTCGACAAAGCCGACCTCAAGGAAGACGAATACGCCGACATGGAGCAGACCCTCCACATCATGGAGAACGCCGAAGAAATTAAGAGCCTCTTGGTGACCGCCAACGGCCTGATGGACAACGCCGAGAACGCCATCTTGGGACAAGTCAACGAGTTGGCCTCTACCCTATCGCGGTTGAAACATTTGTTGCCCGACACCGAAGGCCTCGGCGAACGCATTGAGACATTGAAAGTGGAGTTGAAAGACATCGCCTATGATTTACGCCGCAAGGAAGACGAGACACAATTCGATGAAGGCGAGCTACAGACTTTGCAGGAACGCTACGACCTGCTCAACCGCCTGATGATGAAGCACCGCGTCGGCGACTTCGAGGCTTTGATTGCATTGCGCGATAGCCTAAAAGAAAAGGTAAATGCCTTCGAGAATATCGACGAAGCCATCGCCAAAGCAGAAAAGGAGCTGAAAGACAGCGAGAAACGGCTTTCAATCCTTGCCAAGACCTTGCATGACCGTCGTTGCCAAGCCGCCACGACCTTTGGCGAGCAGGTGACCGTTTTGGTGCGCCAATTAGCCATGCCTTTTGCTGTGTTCCAAGTAGCAGTGGAAAGCCAAGTCAACTTCACCAACAAAGGCACTGACGGCATACGGTTCCTGTTTTCGGCCAACAAAGGTATCATGCCAAACGACATCAGCCGTGTGGCTTCGGGTGGCGAGTTGTCGCGGCTCATGCTGGCTATCAAGAGTGCCGTTTCGAGTTACAGTTACAGCTACATCCCCACCCTCATCTTCGACGAAATCGATACCGGCGTTTCGGGCGAGGTGGCCGCCAAAATCGGGGGCATCATGCGGCAGATGGGGCGTTCGCTGCAACTCATCTCCATCACCCACCTGCCCCAAGTGGCTACCCAAGCCGAGCACCATTATTTCATTTACAAAGACAACGAAGGCGAACGCACGCAGTCGCACATTCGCCTGTTGGATTCTCATGAGCGCGTTGGTGAAATCGCCAAGATGCTCAGCAATGATACGGTGACCGCGGAGGCTTTGCGAGCTGCTGAGGTGCTGCTGAAAAGTTAATCCTTCTTCAAGAATTTCACCGTAGAAACAGCACCATTCCCATCCACGATACGGACAAAATACACTCCTTCGGGCCAAACGGCCACATCCACCACGGGTTCATAGCCTTGGTGTATCCGTTGGCCGAGGACATCATACACGCTGATTTCCTTTACCGAACCTTCCACCGTGAAAGTGCTTGAAGACGGATTGGGATAAAGAACAGTTCCAACATTATGATCAGCTACAGATGTCACCTCAACGGTGGTGGCGACAGGCTCGGACTGGCAAACTTCTCCACCCTCACGCAGATAGATGACATACACAGCATACTGCATCGTGCCCGTCACCTCGCAAATGTCAAAGTAGGATTTTTGCTCGGTATTGAATAGTTGGCCAACTACCACACCATCGCGGGCGATAAGGTACTGTTGGAACTCGCTCTCAACGCCATCCCAATCCCATTCCAGTTCTGTGCCATACTCGTCTGGACTATGCCATACATAGCTGCCTTTCAAATCGAACACCGGTCGGCAATCCATGCTGCAATCAATCTCATAATCAATGATTTCTCCAACTTCAGGGTAACCATCGGAAGCCACAATCAGATTGTCATCCCAGTCGTAAACCTCATAGGAAACCTCCGATAGGCTGCCGTGGGAATAGCATGTGTTGTCGTAGGTCCAGAACAAAGTCGCGGTTTGATGGTTGGGAACAGGCACAATCAGTGAGGCAGAACCACCATCCCAAAGACCCACACGCTGCGATACCTTGCCGTCCTCATCCAACACGGCGATGAACGACATGTCCCAACCGTTGTTTCCACTGTCAGCCAACTCGAAACGCAAGTCACAATTGGTGCCGACCAACACGGTATCGCGAACCACTTTGCTCATGCCTACCTCATTCACTGCATATACCGTGTAATAATATGTGCCATATTTCTCCAACTCATCATAAAAGACAACCTCGCTATCAGTTACATTAACTAAAGTCTCAACCACCTCACCGTCACGCATAATGACGATGGTGTCAATCGCCGAGAGAGCTGCTCCATCGCGCGTTTCATAGACCGGATTGAAATGCATTTCCACTTCAGCATGGTCAAACACAGCTTGGACGCTTAGATTCTCCACCGCCCTGGGTGCATCGTAATACTCGTCGGCAGGATGCAAGTTGAAGATAGCGTTATGCTGCCAAGGGAAGGAATAGTAGGTCAGATAGAAGTCATCGATGGCATACCATCCATTGTCGAAGCCCGCCCAGCCCCAGTTGAGGTGGAACATATCGTTATTGTCATAGCCGTCAAGAACGTAGGCATGACCACCAGCGTCACCATTCGAGGCATAGTATAATGGCATTCCGGCATCAAGATTCTCACGTATAGAATTCTTCCATGCGGTATTGCCATTGGGTTTATAACGATGCTCCAATTCTGGGCTATACCTAAAGTGCTCCTGCATAGCTGGACCGACATTTTCGGAATAGGCACCGCTGGCGCTGGGACCATACATCATGTCGACACTAATGCCTGCATGTGACTCTAACAAGGCCGTGGCATCCACTTCGCCCTGCGGACTGGCGAAGTCGAGGAAATCGGGCATTAACTCAAAACGATAAGTGGCATCCTCGAAATTGGCCTCCAACCAGCCATAACTACCATACTGGCTGCTGGCATCATAACCGTGTCCGCCCTGCCCATGGTGCGGCCATTCCCAATAACGCATAATCTGGCTCATGGCATTGGCCACACAACCCGACTTGCAGTGCCCACTGAAAACCGAATTGGGGTCTAAAGGCGCCATGTTGTTATAAAGGTCGGTCTGGTTCCAAATGGAAGCCAACAAAGGCGCAACACCACGTTCAATTTTGGCATCGTTAATCTTGCCCGTTTCGGCCAGGCGCGTCCAGTCGGCAACAGCTTGCTCGGTGCGAACGTCATCGTTTTCAACCATTTGCACAAAGCCTGCCTTATAGTTGTCGAAGAAAGTCATCAGACCGTCGGGCAGCTGTGCGGTGAAGTTGCTCTCGGTGGAATAGCCCAAAATGGGGCGCATACGATCGTCAGCCGAAACGATGACGAAGCCCTGCGGATGTACCGAAAAGACATAACAGCAGGCCAAACCGTTGTCGGCCACGGCGGTATAAGTCAATTCAGCCTCGGAAGACTTCACTGAGGTGTTGGTGTTCATAAACTTGACGCCCAAGGTCTTGGCCCGCTCCACATCGACGGGCTTGGCTTGCAATATCCCTGAAAACAATATCGTCAGGGAAAGGAATAACAGCTTTTTCATGGTGACAAATTTTATTGTTTCAGAACTTTCTCAAAACGCACTTGTCCGTCGGAGCTTTCGATGCGGACGAAATACATGCCCGCCTCTAACTGCGACAGGTCGACCACCTGTTGACGCGAGGTCATCACACTCTGCCCCAAGGCATTGAACACCTCGACACGAGTCACTTCCATGCCCTCGATCACAATTTGCGAGCGGGTGGGATTGGGATACACTGAAACGGTTTCTTCCTCATTTTCAGTCACATCGTCGGAACAGTCGACATAGACGCTGCACAACTCCCCGACCATGAAGAAAGGCTCTGAAGTAAAGAGGTGACGGCCGTCCCAGTCGTAGATTTCGAAGGAGGTCTCATGCGAAAAGCCCGTGCCGTAGGCCCAGTGCACCGTGACCTCATCAAACATCGGCACCTCCACCCTGACGGTCGCATCGCTGCCTTCGGCGAGGCCAAGCCTCGTGATGGCATTGCCACGCGAATCGACGACGGAAAGCGACGGGTAAGTCCAACCGTCGCCCACCGAGTCGTGGAGATGGAAATTGAGGGTACAAGTCGGGCCGTTCAAGATGGTGTCTTTTGACATAGGCCCAGGATATTCGCCTGCAAAAGGATACACGCAATAATGACTGATACCCAGCGCATTGTCGTCATAATAACTGATTTGTGCGTCAGCTGCAACATTGTATTCTGTGTGAATAACCTCGTTATTACGCACGAACACAATGCTATCCACTTGGTCAATGTTCCAGTCACCGCCGACCACCATCGAAGGCGCAGTAAAACTGATGCAATTGGTGCCTTCGGCAACGGCTTGCACCTGAAAGTCCTTGACACCCTCGGGGCAGAAGATATAAGGATAAATGTCAGGAACGATACCAAAAATGGCCGCATGTCCATCGGGGAAGGAATAATTCGAGAGGTAGAAACCACTGATGGCATAATAACCATTATCGAAGCCCTGCCAACCCCAGTTGAAGTGGAACATGTCGTTGTCGTCGTAGCCGTCGCAAACGAAAGCATGACCTCCATCATTACCCGAAGCACTGTAATACAGCGGCATACCACCATCAAGGTTTTCACGCAACATGTCATTCCATTCGGCGTCCTGATGCCAATCACGATAATCGAGATTCATGTGCTCATCATAGATGAAATGTTCCGTCAGCGAGCCTGGCACACTTTGCGAGAAAGCACCACTGCCGTGCGGACTGTATCCCATTTCGACGCTCACGCCAGCATGGTACTGCAACAACGCAACGGCATCAATCTCGGCATCGGTCGAGGTCCAATCCAAGAAATCGGGCATGAGGTCGTAACGATAAGTGGCATTTTCAAACGAAGCGGCAATCTGTCCGTATTCCCAAATCTCATAGATGTGGGCACCGCGTCCGACGCGAGGCCATTGCCAATAGTACATGATTTGTGACATGGCCGTTGCCACGCAACCAGCGTAAACATGGCCATCGGGGCCTAATGTATCCACAGGACAGCGACGGTTGTAGAGTGCCGACTGGTTCCAAGTGCAAGTCAACAATTTCGGCACCGTTCGGGTGATGCGCTCGTTGTTGATTTTGCCCGTCGCGGCAAGGTTTTCCCAGTCGCGAATAGCCTCGGCGGGACGTGGGTCACCACTGGCCAACAGGTCTGTGAAGCCCGCGCGATAGTTGCGGAAGAAACTCTCTACACCTTCGGGGAGTTCTTCGCTGAAGGCCCCCTCGGTGGAGTAACCCAGAATGGGTTTGGCACGGTCGTCTGCCGACACAATGACGAAGCCTTTGGGCTGCATTGAAAAGACATAGAAACAGGCCTCTCCTTGTTCGGTGTAGGCTGTGTAAACGAGTTGAGCCACATCCGACTTTATCTCGGTGTTGGCCTTCATGAACTTGATGCCCAGCGACTTGGCCGTCTCGACATCAACGGGTTTGGCTTGAAGGCCGCCAACAATCAGGGTGACAAGCAGTAATAAAAACATACTTTTTTTCATGATAGTAATTTTTTAGTTGGTTATAAATCCGTGTTTTTCACTAACAGAAACTGGTCTTTATCGTTCTCTTTCGGCACATAGCCTTGATCGTAGATGAAATGGTAAACAGCACCTGCCTTTGTGGTATAAGTACTCGTAAAGTACTTGAAATCAAAGCCTTGCTCTTTCAACTGTTGGCGAGAGGCAAAGCCTTTCCCATTCGGATTCAGTTCCTCCAAAATGTTTCGGTTGCGCGCCAAAATACCATTGATTTTCCGAATCACATTGACCTGTTTGTGAGTCTTTTCGTAGTTATAGCTGTTGCGGCACGAGTCGCAGCAGAATTTCTTGTCAACACGCCCAATGATGGGTTCGCCGCAATAGAGGCATTTCTTTTTTTCGTCTTCCATATTCTTAATTTTTTAGTTTTCAGTTATTTAGTAAATACATAGCGTAAAATGTTCGCACCCATTTTGAGGGCTTTTTCGCGGGTCTCTTGCGAGTCGTGATGCACACGCTGGTCTTCCCAACCGTCGCCGAGGTCACATTCGTAGGTGAAAATGCACACGATACGGCCTTCATAAATCAAGGCGAAAAGTTGGGGCGGTTTGTTGTCGTGTTCATGGATTTTCGGCAGACCATTCGGGAATACGTAAGGCTTTTGGAAAATCTCATGCGTATAAGGCAGTTCCACGAAATCTAACTCGGGAAACACCTTTTTCATCTGAGGCTCAATGTATTGGCGGATACCGTAGTTGTCGTCGATGTGGAGGAAACCGCCTGCCAGCATGTAGTTGCGGAGGTTTTGCGCCTCGGCTGCATCGAAAACCACATTGCCGTGACCTGTCATGTAAACATAGGGATAGTTGAACAAATCGGGGCTTGACGGCTCCACAGTGGGCACGTTTGGGTTGATGTCCGTGCCAATCTCCTGGTTGCAGAAACGCACTAAATTGGGCAACGAAGTCGGGTTGCCATACCAATCTCCTCCTCCACGGTATTTCAGCAATGCGATGTTGAGTTGCTGGGCCGATGCAACAAAAGAAAACGACAACAATATGACTATCAACAGTTTCCTCATTTCATTTGGTTGATGAGTTGGATAGTGTGACAGGCCACGATGGCTGCTGTTTCGGTTCTTAAACGCGCCTCACCCAGACTACACGGCACAAAGCCGTTTTCCTTGGCAAGTGCCACTTCCTCGGGACTGAAATCGCCTTCAGGACCAATAAGCACCAAAACGTTTTCACCTTTATTATATAAGTCGCAGAGACAGTCTTTCACGTCGTCGTCAATCCAAGCGATGAACTTCTGTCCGTCAAAGGGTTGCTTCACCAACTTGTCGAACGGCACCAAGTCCTCGACCTTCGGCAGGCGCGATTTGATGCTCTGCTTCATCGCCGCCACCATCACCTTCTGGAAACGCTCCACATTGGCAGCACGGCGTTCGGAATGGTACGAGGTGAACAACCGCACCTTGTCAATGCCTATTTCCGTAGCCTTTTCGAGGAACCACTCCGTGCGTTCGTTGAGTTTGGTCGGGGCGATGGCGATTTCGAGCTTGAAGCCCCAGTGGTCATACCCTTTGCGCTGGTTTGTCAGGTTGACGGTGGCCCGTTTGGGCAAGGCTTCCACCAACTCGGCATCGAAAAGAAAGCCCTCGCCGTTGGTGACGCAGAAACGCTCGCCCTCGGTCATGCGCAGCACCTTGACGCAGTGCTTCGACTCGTCCTCGGGGAGAGTGGTTAGGCCTTCGGTAGCGTTGGGTATGTAGAAGACGTTCATTCGTTTTATTGTTTTCAGGGCGGACACATGGGTCCGCCCCTACATTACATTCGGTTGGGCATTCCAATTCCTAACAATTCAGACGCGTTGCGCAGCAAAGCGGCGACCATGTCGCAGACCTGTAAGCGGAACATGCGGCGGTCGACATCGGGTTCTTTTAGGATGCTACATTCTTGGTAGAACTGGTTGAATTCCTTGGCGAGGTCGAAGATGAAATTGGCGACCATCGCGGGGCTGCGGTTCTCGGCAGCTTGGTTCAAGACCATCGGCCAGCCGTACATCATCACGATGATTTCCTTTTCCTTAGGTTGCAAGTCGCCGACCTTCACCTCGCTTTCAAGCTTAATACCTTGCTCCTCGGCCTTACGCAACACCGAACAAATACGCGCGTGGGTGTATTGCACGAAGGGGCCCGTGTTGCCGTTGAAGTCGATGGACTCTTCAGGGTTGAAGAGCATGGTCTTCTTCGGATCCACCTTGAGGATGAAATATTTCAAAGCGCCCAAGCCAATGGTATGGTACAGCTTGTCGGCATCTTCAGGCGAGAGGTCTTTAGCCTTGCCCAATTCGTCCGAGACGGCTTTGGCCGTGGCCACCATCTCGTCCATGAGGTCATCGGCATCGACCACAGTGCCCTCGCGTGACTTCATCTTGCCGTTGGGCAGTTCCACCATGCCGTAAGACAAATGTTCAATATCGTTACCCCACTCGCGACCGAGGCGCACCAACACGCGCTTCAACACGTCGAAGTGGTAGATTTGCTCATTACCCACGACATAAATCAGCTTCTCGGGGTCATATTCATTATAACGCAGTTGGGCGGTGCCAAGGTCTTGAGTCATATAGACCGATGTACCATCGCGGCGGAGCAGGAGTTTCTCATCCAAGCCCTCATCGCGGAGGTCGCACCACACGGAGTTATCGTCGCGGCGATACAGAACGCCCTTTTCAAGGCCTTCTTGCACCAGTGCCTTACCCAACAAATAGGTTTGTGATTCATAGTAGATCTTCTCGAATGCCACACCCAAACGCTTGTATGTCACATCGAAGCCGTCGTACACCCATTGGTTCATCATCTCCCAAAGGTGACGCACCTCGGGGTCGTTGGCCTCCCACTTGCGCAGCATCTCACGAGCTTCCTGCATCAGCGTGGACTCGGCCTCGGCCTTGGCTTTGGCTTCTTCCTGCTCTTTTTCGCTCAAAGTGGCGAAGTTTTCCGGCAGCAAGGTTTTTAACTCCTCTTTATATTTCTTGTCGAACAGCACATAGAAGTCGCCGATGAGGTGGTCGCCCTTCTTGCCTGTCGACTCAGGCGTACAACCATTGCCCCACTTCTGCCAAGCCAACATGCTCTTGCAGATGTGGATGCCACGGTCGTTGACCAAATTGACGCGCACCACATTCTTGCCGTTGGCCTTCATGATTTCCGACACGCTCCAGCCGAGGAGGTTGTTGCGGATATGTCCCAAATGCAAAGGTTTGTTCGTGTTGGGCGAGGAATACTCGATGACCACTGCTTTTCCTGAAACAGGTTTGCGGCCAAACTCACGGTTCTCGTGGTTCGCCTTGAAGAAATCCATCCAGAACTTATCGGAAATCAACAGGTTAAGGAAGCCTTTCACCACGTTGAACTTGGCAATCATGTCCGATTCCTTGATTATCTCGGCACCCATCTCGTTGGCCAACTGTTCGGGATTGCGACCCGCCAACTTGACGAAAGGAAACACCACAATGGTCATATCGCCCTCAAACTCGGGGCGTGTCTTCTGAAAATTCACCTGCTGCACAGGCGGTTCCTGGCCGTACAAATTTTTGAACGACTTTATGAATAACTGTCTTAATACTTCTTCTAACATAGCTTAAAATTTACATTGGTGCAAAAGTAGTAATTTGTAGCAAATGTGGCATAAAATCAGTGAAAAATTCCTCTATCAGCAGGAATAAGTTGCTGGTTAAGAAGTCGAAAAGTGATAGGATTCATAAGTTTAATATGCGTATTGATTTTGTCGCAAAAGTACAAAAAAGCAGCGCAATTAGAACCATCAAACATAACGTGATGAAAAAATCTCTATCTTTGCCCATTATTTCAAACTCAATTCTCATGAAGAAAAAATCAATCATTCTCTTTGCCTTATTGGCACTCACGGTGGGCAGTGCTAAAGCCCAATTCATGGATCTCACCCAAAATTTAAGGGACTTCAACGTTGGCCTCAACCTCGGTGTGGTGGGCTATCATTTTAATGGCCAGATCGACAAGACCTACGCTGGTTTTGGATATGGCGTAAGTTTTTCTTTATTAGGCGTTTATATCGACTTCATGTACCAATCGCCCGAACACAGGTATGGCAACAAGATTTCTCCCGATATGTATTACGACCACACCGCCCTCACCATCAATACGGGTTACAAGATTCCTGTCTTCAGTTGGCTGAACCTTACGCCTCTGATTGGCTACAGCAACGAAACCACGGGCTGGACAGACTGCAGCACCATCAACATTGACGAGACCTATTCCATCTACCACGATTACGATATGGAAAATATCTACTCCCATTTCAATTATGGTGTCGGCCTTTCGCTGAAGCCCATCAAATGGCTTGAGATTGGTGGTGTTTGTACCGCCCATGCCGTCTACGGCAACATCTCCGTCAACCTAATGAAAGTGAAAGACTAATCCAACTCGTTTAGGATATGAGGAAAATCTTCTTATTAGTTACTGCTTTGGCAGTTTCTTTTGTACTTCATGCCCAAGACAGAGCCATCATCCAACCGCCAAGGCCCAAAGTCGGTGTGGTGTTGGGTGGCGGTGGCGCTAAAGGTGCTGCACACATCGGAGCGTTGAAATACATCGAAGAGATGGGCATCCCCATCGATTATGTGGCAGGCACAAGCATGGGCTCCATCATTGGCGGCTTATACGCCATGGGCTACACACCCGACGAGCTCACCGTCCTCATCGCTAACATGGACTGGTCCCAGTATATCGGTAACAGGATTGACCGTCCCATGATGTCGGATGAAGCTAAACGGCGCAGCAGTACGCTCATGGTCAACGTGCCATTCAGCCTCGAGAGCCTTTTCGACAAAAACTCCAACTCGAATTTTATTAGTCAGTTACCCAGTGCTTACGTCAACAACAGTTCGCTTGTCAATCTGTTCAACGACCTATGCGTAGGCTATCAAGAGGAGATGGACTTCAACAACATGCCTATCCCCTTCGCCTGCGTGGCAACGGACTTGATTACAGGCAACGAAGTAGTGTTGCGCAGCGGCAGCGTGCCTACCGCAATGCGGGCCAGCATGGCCATCCCTGGTGTGTTTTCGCCTGTCCAGATGGGCGACAAGTTGTTGGTCGACGGCGGTTTGGTGAACAATTTCCCGGCCGATGTACTTCGCACAATGGGCGCCGATATCATCATCGGCATCGAAATTACCTCAACAAAAGATGTCACCGCTGACGACTTGCAATCGCTGCCTCAATTGTTTGGTCGATTAGTCACCAACAGCACAAATGGAAAGCGTGAAGAGAACCGCGAGATGTGCAACATCTACATCGTTCCCGACGTCAGTGGCTACGGTATGCTCAGTTTCTCGCCCACAGCCATCGACACTTTGGTGGGAAGAGGCTACAAGAAAGCCAGCGAGTTCCACGACCAATTGCAAAGCATCAAAACGGCCTTGGAGACAGCGACTGGGCATCCCGTCGGAAAGGTACTTCATGCCCCACACGCCAAGAACATAGACGTTGATTCTGTGAGGGTTCGTTCTATCACCATCAACAATGTGTCCAACACACAAAGCCGTTGGCTCATCCGCAAAGGCAAGTTGAAAGTTGACAAAATGTACACTCGGAACGTCATCCACAAGAGTATGCAAATTTTCCGGGGCACGGGGTGTTTCGACGAAATCACCTATCAGGTGAAAGAAAGCGACTCTCTCCACCAAGACAGGGCCACTCTTGACGGCTACTATGATTTGGTTGTCGACGTGAAACCTGCAAAGCCGCATGTGGTGGGCTTGGGTGTGCGCTACGACACCGAGGAAGGTGCAGCGCTGTTGCTCAATATCGGGCTGAATGCGAAGAAGTTCGGCGGATCAAAGTTCGATGCCAGCGTCAAACTTAGCTATAACCCGAAAATCAACCTCACCTATACCTATTCCCGTGCGGGCTTGGCTAATTTCAACTTGGCCTTCGACTACCGCAATGAGCATTTCGGCCTGATGAACCCGAACAAAAAAATCATCAACCTGCATTACAAGCAGCAAAAATACAGTGGCTACGTCTCGCAGTTCCATCTGCTCAACATCCGTACCATGGTGGGCTTGTCCTACACCAATACCACCTTTGATATGACCTCGATGGGTGAGGAAACCATCTATGACTCCCTGTTTTTTGCTCCCAACCGACTCCTCTCCCCATTCGTCTCTTTCGAGTACGACAATCTGGACCATTCCTACTTTGCGAAACATGGCCTGTTTTGCCAAGTCACGGGGAGATATGTCGTGGAACCGAAAAACAGAACGACCAGCTTCATTGACGCCGTCTATGCCTTCCAGTATTACATCACACCTTTCAATGGCAGGATTACCATCATTCCGCAAATCTATGGAAGTTCCTTGATAAGAATCACTAATGATGATTACAACGATTATTTCAACACATGGAATTTATATGGCGGCGAAATTGCGGGACGGCACTTCGAGAAGCAATTACCTTTCATAGGCTTCAACCATGTTGAGATTCTCTATGATCACTCTACCATATTCCGCTGTGACCTGCGTTACAATTTCTATGGAAAGCATTATCTCACTGCCATATATAATATGGCGTGCGACTGGGATACACCTGAAATAAGCGCATCGGGTGCTGGACTGAAATACTCCTACAACAGCTTGCTAGGCCCCGTCTCACTCATGGGACAATGGTCAACGATCACGAAACGATTCGGGATGTATTTCTCATTCGGCTACACCTTCTAAATAATGTGTGTACTAAATGGATTTTTTTTCATAACCCATACACCAAACAAAAAAACTTTCCTATCTTTGCAGTCCGATGAGATACTCAACGAAGCCATCGGACAAGATTGAACTTTGGGAATCAACTACTTCCCATACTTTGAGTTTTCCTCTTTTATCATATTGGCGGTCACAGGGGTGACCGTCTTTTTTTTGCTGAAACAACAAATTAAACGATAAGACTATGTCAATATCACTGAAAAACCGCAGCCTGATTTCCATCAGCGATTACACGCCGGAAGAAATCTGCCATGTCCTCGACATCGCCGAGGACTTCGAGAAAAATCCGCACCAGAACCTGCTGAACGGCCGCATCATCGCCTCGCTGTTCTTTGAGCCTTCCACCCGCACACGTTTGAGCTTTGAGACTGCCATCCAACTCCTTGGTGGCAACGTCATCGGCTTCAGCAGCACGGCTGGAACGAGCATCCAAAAAGGTGAATCCCTTGCCGACACCATCACGATGGTGGCCAGTTATGCCGACCTCATCGTCATGCGCAACCCCATCGAAGGCTCAGCGCGTTTCGCTTCGGAAGTGTCGAAAGTGCCGGTCATCAATGCAGGCGACGGCGCCAACCAGCACCCCACCCAGTGCATGCTTGACCTTTACAGCATCCGCAAGACGCAGGGCACACTTGAAAACCTTGAAATCACCCTCGTCGGCGACCTGAAATATGGCCGCACCGTCCACAGCCTCGTCGAGGCCATGTGCCACTTCAACGCGAAGTTCAACCTCGTCTCGCCCGTCGAGCTGAAGCTGCCCAGCGTCGTTAAGCAGCACATCAAGGACCGCAACCTGGAATACCATCAGTACACCGAATTGGAGGACGCCATCCCCCACTCCGACATTATCTACATGACCCGCATCCAGCGCGAGCGCTTCCCCGACCCCGAGGAATACGAGAAGGTGAAGAACTCGTATGTGCTGCGCAACTATATGCTCGACGCCTCCAAGCCCAACTGCCGCGTGCTGCACCCGCTGCCACGCGTCAACGAAATCCACGTGGATGTCGACGCCAACCCGAAGGCCTACTACTTCCAACAGGCCCAAAACGGCGTCTATGCCCGTCAAGCACTTATAGCCGCCATCCTGGGACTCAAATAATCTTGAAATTTTGAAATGCGAAGCATTCATCGAAGATAAATTAGAAATCTTGAAATTTAAGAATCATGGAAAAGAGAAAAGAGTTAGTCGTTTCCGCCATTGAGAACGGCACCGTCATCGACCATATCCCCGCCGACAAAGTGTTCCAAGTAGTGAAGATCTTAGGCTTGGAGAAAGTCAGCACCCCCGTATATTTCGGCACCAACGTCGAAAGCAAGAAATACGGCACCAAGGGTTTCATCAAAGCCTCCAACAAATACTTTGAGCCCGAAGATGTGAACAAGATTGCCTTGGTCGCCCCTACCGCTTCCATCATCGAAATCAAGGACTTCGAGGTCATCAAGAAGCAGACCGTGACCATCCCCGAGCGCATTGAGCACATCGTGAAGTGCTTCAACCCCAACTGCGTCACCAACAAGGAACACGACGTGCCGACCAAGTTCATCGTCATCAAGGACGCACAGGGCAACATCAAACTGCACTGCCACTACTGCGAGAAGAACACCACCCAGGATAAACTTGAATTCATCTGATTATGAGGACGATAAAAGTATTAATTCTTGTCATTATAGGTGTCCTCCTCGTTTGGGGCATCAGCACCTACAACGGCTTCGTCAAAAAGCAGGAAGCCATGACCACGGCTTGGGGACAAGTAGAGAATGTCTACCAGCGCCGCGCCGACCTCGTGCCGAACCTCGTCGCCTTGGTGAAAAACTACGCGAAATACGAACAAAGCACCATCATCGCTGTCACCGAGGCCCGTGCCAGAGCTACTTCGGTTAAGGTCAACACGGACGAGTTCGACGACATGGAGTTCGCCAGCTATGAATCTGCACAAAAGGAATTGAGCAATTCACTGAGCCGCCTCCTCGTCACGATAGAAAACTACCCCGACCTGAAGGCCAGCGACAACTACCTCACCTTGCAGGCTCAGTTAGCAGGCTGCGAGAATCGCATCCTCACCGAACGCGAGCGCTTCAACGAAGTGGCCAAGGACTACAACCAAAGCATCCGCAAGTTCCCGAACAACCTGATTGCCAAATTGTGCGGCTTCGAGAGACGACCTTATTTCGTGGCTGATGAAGGCGCTGATGAGGTGCCGGAAACGTTCTAAATAGGACTTGTATAAAAAATTCGGGAGGAATCCTCAAAACTTCAACACCATGAAGAAATATTCACACGCATGGATAGCTTTCATGGCTATCAAACGATTGGAAGTCATCGCTACCACAGAAGACCAAACTGTCATTAAGGATGTCAGCGAAGATGTCCGCAAGGAAGCGAAGGCTTTGGTCAGATGGTTCAAGAACTACCGTGACTTCGTCATTCAAGGAGCCTGGTATCCCGATGAGGTGTTCAAGGACATGGGCACCAGCCACATCGTCAAGTACCATCCTGCTGACGACGGCACCTATACCACATTCGGCAAGCTGCCTACCACTCATTCCATCTACGAGAAAATGAGGAAGTCTTCGCCGTTGTTCAACAAGCCTTATGCATATGACGGCGGCAACTGTGCTGACCGTTGCGAGTCCATTTCCCATAGCATCGTTGACAACTTCAAAATGCTGCACCGCGAGGATAGAGGTTGTCCCATTTCCACTACAGGAAACCACATCGCCATGCGGTTCTTCATCCTCAGCCACTATATCGCCGACTGTCACATGCCTTTGCATTGTGATGCGCGTCCGTTCTCTGAAGAGTCAGGCATCCATGGTGCCATCGAGAAGAAATGGGAGGACCAGATCAACAAGTCCTACAAGATTGACAAGGACAACAACCGTTTCTACTATAACCCTGACGGCTATCCGCTACAACTTAGTCCCACACCCTTTATCTTGGATGTTGAGAACGATGTGGCCACAAGGAAATATGTCCACGGTTGGGGAGGCAAGAACAACAACACATGGGACTTCATGAGCGCCGTCTCGCAATACTCTTATTTGTTCTCCTACTACCTCATCCCCGATACCTTCAAGCACACGCAGACCATGCAAGAGTTCATGGAACAGACCGAGTGGGGGCTGGATTTCGACACATACAGTAAGATGATCTTCTGCGATGCCATTGACGCCATCGCCCGCATCTGGCTCCGTGTCTGGATTAAGTATCGGAAGTGGTTGGGATAATCGCAACTGGCTGACACCCAATCTACTTGATTCAACAAAACATAATCGGTCGGAACCCATTAGGATTCCGCCCGAATTTTCATATCAATAATGCATAATACGATTTGCGCCGCAAATTTGCGGTGCAAATGGAAATTTTTCGCCGCATTATGTTAAAACTGTTGTTTGACAACCCATCGGCCACCCTTGCGTCCACCTTCACGAACAAGAGCACCCTGCTCTTGAAGGGCTGTAAGCTCTCTCAAAAGTGTTCTTTGTGACATTCCTGTCTTTTGTGTCAAATCATGAGTTGTTATTGTGCCATCCCCCTCAATCAATCCCAATATAAGCAGTTGACGTTCAGTTAGTTCTTTTGTGCCATCTTTTATGCCATCTTTTGGGCCATTTTGTTCTTTTCCGACATTTTCTTCTCCTCCCTCCAACACAAGTGTCATCAAACACTCGTCTGGTTGCACCCTTTCTATAATCACTTTTTCTGCAGGAAAGCACCTTTCGCTCGCAAAATCGCTCGTAATCGCTCGCAATTTTCTCTAATTTGCGAGCGACCATTGAGAGTAATTACCAACAGTTCTATTCACTATCTTTCCTGATTCTCTCAATTTGCGAAGGATATTGTAAACCTTTGTATTTTTCTGTTTGTCCTCCAACTGGTCGGGCAATACATCATCCCATACCAGCCTCACAATCTCCTGTTTTGTCAAACTGCCATAATCTTTTAGGGAATCAAGCAGTAAAACCTCACACTTCTTTTCTGCTAATCCTTTGTATTTGGAAATCAAATATAATGATTCAGTTTTTCTTTCACAAAATCAATATATTCGTTTTCAAAAGAATCACTTGATTGGGGCAACCGCTCCCAAAAGTCCAACACCACCTTAGCTATCGCCTGACTTTCTTCTTTGTTGTACCGCAAATTGTATTTTTCCATCTCGCCTATCCAATAATCGGAAATGGTATTGAGACCCTCCAGACCGTTCGATACAAATTTGCTTTCCAATTCAATTACTATTTGCCCCAAGTCATTAATGGGTTGGTAAGGAAAACTGCTTTTATCACGCACATAATCAAAGTATTCAGCCACGCTGACGGCATCCCAAAAACACAAATCTCGATATTGCTTTGATAATCTGGAAAAATAGCTCTTAGCTTTAGGAGCCACTTCATCAGTGTAAATGAAAACCATTTTGTCGTGAACCCTTTCTCCTGACAGTAGGTCTTTCGTATGGCTCACCTTATTCCTCATGTTTACTACGTCAAAGTTGTTTGTGGATTTGTAATTGAACCGTAGTTCCACCAATAGATGACGGCTATCCGACATTCTATTGTTTTCATACGTGGCGATACCAACCGAAGCATCCATCGTAGCATCGTTATTACCGCTTAGTGAATTCTCATAAGCATCCATGTCCAAACAGACAATCTGTTTATGAAAATACTCTTTGTCATGATAATCCCTTCTACACAATGAGTCCAAATCACTAAGAAACTCAGGAGCCAACCTATGACCTAACACATAACCGTCGTCAAACACTAATGCCATAAATCCAATTAGATTAATGTGGTTCCGTATTGCTCAATTCTTGACATGGCGACATTGAATGACTCAAAGATATCACCTATTTCAGTCCCTTTATCGACAAAAGAATAAGTCATAGTATCCTTATCCCTTTCAGCCAAATAAAACTTGGTTTTGTCAATAACCTCTTCTTTAGTGGCTATTGACTGTATTGCGGCAACCATATCGGGATTATGGCTGGCTATCATAATCTTTGTTCCCAGTTCTTTGTGAATCAACACAAGTAGCCGCGCAAACTCCACAATCCATTGAGGATGTAGATGTGCTTCAGGCTCATCTATCAAAAGAAGGGTCTCCTTGTCGAGCCAACCGTTTTCAAGCAGTCTGCTGATATAGGCAAATGACCTTATACCCGTAGCAGCTTCCTCTATCCTAATGTCAACACCATTATTGGACAAATAATGCAACTCCTCGCTATAGCCTATATCGTCTTTTTCAAGTTTAACCTTACCTCCAATAATGCTCTGAATGGTAATCTGTATGTTTTTTTCGTCGTGTTGAAAAGCCGCATTGTTTGTCTCGAACAAAAGTTTCTTGAATCTGCCCCACAAACAATCTTCATTATAATCGATTTCAGACAACACCATCGGAGAATCCACATAAACAGCTCTGTTTAGGGCAATAGGAGGGGTAAAACTGCCCTCATTCAATAGATTAAAGTCCTCCTCAAAAAAAGACATTTCTTTGGGCATCCCCTCATACTGTTCGTATTCATTTGCTATAGTGTCTTCCAAATCAAGAAGCGACCTCCCTGATATGGTTTTATGAAGCATTTCCAATCTGTCTTGAAACGCTGAATATATATTGGAGATATAGGTTTGAACCACCTCGTTAATATCCTCTTCTTTCGGTTGATTGTTTCCTGTCAAATAAAAGGAAAGCCTTTTTATCATTGTTGGCGATGCTGTTGCCACATACTTTTTCAGGTCATTTTCAGCCTGAAGCAAAAAAGCCACAAACAATTCTACCAATTTAGCCTCCTCAAATGCACTTTCTACTTTAAAAGCCAGCATCTTCTCACGATAACTATCGTATTTGGAACTCATATTATCCGATCTAAGTGCCCGCGCCACCTGGTTGACCACCCTTACCAGCGCATCAACAAATTCGTTTTTTTGAATATGCTCAAACTCGCTCATGGCATTCGTCAAATAATACAGCCAACGCGACAAGGTACTTTTACCGCTCCCATTGATTCCTGCCAATACTGTAAGGCCATCAATATCGATATGAGCCTCTTTGATGGCATGATAGTTTTGTATCGAGAAAGAATATTTACTCATGATGCCTATTATTTCAGGTTACAAAAATACAACTTTTCCACAAACCCACAAGGGCATGGGACGAAAAGCCATTTATTCCACAAAAATTTGGCTCATGTTCCATTTTGGAACTAGTTCTATCGGAAGGGAAATCATTCCAAACTCAACGTCACGCCATAGTCATGCAGCCAGTCCTCACATTCCTTGTAGTTAGGCATGACGGAAAAAACTGCATCCCAGAATTGGCGTGTGTGTTGCGGATATTTCAAGTGTGTTAGTTCGTGAACTATCAGATAATCAATGATTATTGGTTTTGCCATGATGCACTTCCAATGGAAATTGACATTATGGCTTGGCGTGCATGATGCCCAATGTGAGCCTAATTCCATGATTTTGACTGATGCGGGCTCACGTCCGACCTTTCCCGAGAAATAGGCAACGCGCTCTTTGATGTAGGGCAATCCCTGCTTTTTGTAAAACTTGATGAAAGTTTCTCTTGCCTTTGGCAGATACTTTTCGCTCAGCACAAACTTGTCATCCACAATTTCCAATGCTTTCTTTGCTGTATTGGAAATCATCAGATTGTACGACTGCCCCATATACAAAAACGACTGCCCATTGACAAACTCGCGGTTGATGTGCGCTTTCGTCACGGCTTTACGGTTGGCTATACGCTTGTATATCAAATACTCACGCGCCGCAAGTTCCTTGTATATAGTTTCTTCCGAACAATCATAGGGCGCGACAGCATTCACGCTGCCATCACGCTCAATGTTGACCGTAATGGTTTTCTTGCGCTTCGAGCGTCTGATTTCTATGTCAAGGTCTCCGACTTTCATTGTGCGTGATCCACCATCCATTTCCTCAAAACGCTTTCGTTGCTTTTTGCAAGTTTAATCAACTCCGTGACAATCGATTCGCTGTTTTGTTTCAGTTCTGGGATTCCAGAGAACCGAAGGACTGTCCCCATATCGCCGCGTAGTGTATCTACATTAGTGGGTTTTGTCCAAATGTTGGGTATCGACATAGCTTCAAATATCAAAGCCATGACCTTATCTGTGATGCCGATAATCTTTTCGTGTCTTTCCTCAAAATCAAGGCCTGCGCATTGGCAAAGTTTGTCATAAAAAGGTTCTTTTTCCTCCGAAACCACCGCTGGACGCGGATTCGCCATTTCCTGACGCAGGCGCTCCAACTCGTTAATCATCTCCTCCCAATTACCTGCATAGACGGTCAGGATGTTGTCCATACGATCCTTGAACTTTTGGTAAAGGGCGGTGTTCTTGCCTTCGCCCAACTTGATGATGATACGCTCACGGATTTGGTGCTCCATGGCAGAGGCCTTCGTCTGTGGATTGTTATACATGTCGTTGACAATTTTCGGGAAATCGTCCGACAAGATGTCAACTTCTGGCACAGTTTCCCTTACTCCGTCCGTTTTCAGATACTTGTCCAAAAGTCGGCGCACCTTCTCGCTGGCCCATTTGAGGTCGAGCGTGTCGTCCTTGTAATGCCAACGGATGAGGGAGACGATGTAGGCCATGCGCTTGGCGGGAACATAATAGTTGCTGCGCGTAGTTGGCTCGTTGAAAAGCAAGTCGAAGATGTCGAAGAACAAACGGAACAAGGCATCCAATTCGGAGCGGAACTTGATGCTTTTTGCGGCTGTGACAATCTTTTCGCAAATCGCTTTTTCTTGTTCCTTGTCTGTGCGCTGCTCAAGGAAATCCTTAATATCAACAATGCCTTCGTCCACAAAGCGCTGGATAATCTTGTTGTAGCGCATTTCCAGTTCAGGAATCTCCTTCTCGATGGCAGAGAAATAGGTCTCGAAGTCTTTCAAGTCCTCTGCCGCAGCCTTTTCTTCCTCGGCACTGTAGATGCCCAATGCCTTGTGCAGGTTCTTGGTGACACCAAAATAATCCACTACCAAGCCATGCGTCTTGCCTTTCTTGGTACGGTTCACGCGGGCAATAGCCTGCATCAAGTTGTGTTCCGACAGGTTTTTGTCGAGATACATCACTTGCTCAATGGGAGCATCGAAACCCGTCAGCAGGCGGTCGCAAACGCAAAGAATGCCAATGCCTGAAAGCGGTTCATCGGCATTAAATCCTTTCGTGAAATTGTCAATGGCATTGTCGGAAATGGCTTCTATTCTTGCGGTTCTGACAATGGCCGCCTCATTGTTGCCTTGGCTTGATACCACAGCCCGCACCTTCAGCATCCTCAGCCGTTGCAGTGTGACATCGTCGCGCTCCTCCTCCGGCTTCTGCTCTTCCCTTTGTATAAACTCGGGAATGAGTCTTTCCAAAGCAATCTTGTAACGGACAGCCGCCGTAATGGAAGCACCCACCACTTGCGCCTTGAAACCATTGGGAAGAATCTCCGTAACATAGTGTTCCAACATGTCGCGGGCAATTTTCATTATGCGGTCGGCATTTTCCAAATAGGCAACCATAGTACCGTAACGCTTCATTATCTCAATGCGTTCCTCTTGCGTTCGGTTTTTGAAGGTTTCTTCAAAAGCGTAGTCGAATTCGTCTTTATGTGGAATATCGTCGTCGCTTTTGCGGCCAATGTATTTGATGTCAACGGTGGCGCGGTCTTTCACGGCATCATTCATCTTGTAAATGTCGATGAAGTCGCCAGCCTTTTGCCCGAAGCGTTCGCAAGTGGTGGCCTTATGGCGTGGCGTAATCAACGGTGTGCCGGTGAATCCAATACGCGCCGCATTGGGGAAAGCCTGGAAGAGGTTGTCGCCCATCTCGCCGCCCTGCGAGCGGTGTGCCTCGTCAATGAGCACCAGTATTTTTGAACTTTCGTTAATGACAGGGAAATTCTCATATTGAGGCACGATACCGGCCTTAATCAACGATTCGAGCGAATACTCTTTGTTTTCGCCAAACTTGTGAATCATCACCAAGTTGAGGTCGGCGGTGTCGCCTTCGAGTTTCACCAACTGCTGGCGGTTTTCCACAATGTTCTGAATCTTCTTCGTTTGAGTGTCGTGGCGCAATTCGCCCGTATATTCTGCGGTTTCGGTCAACTGGTTTTCAAGGTCGTGGCGGTCGACAACCATAAGGATGCGATAGTCGTGCAGTTCGGGGATGTGGCGCATCTTTCGGACAAGGAAGACCATCGTCAGCGACTTGCCGCTGCCTTGCGTGTGCCAAATCACGCCGCTGCGACTCTTCCAATCGGTGCCGCTCTCGAGTTTGCGCAACATCTTGCCCACAGCGCGGTATTGCTGATAACGGCAGATGATTTTGATGATGGTGTCGTCCCTGTGCATAAACAGGGTGAAGTTGCGGAAAATGTCAATCAGAATCTCGTGGTTGAACATGCCTTTGATGAGGATTTCCTGACGCTCGGCAGGGTCAATGTTGATGCCTTCGGCGTATTCCTCGGGAAAGATGTCCTTCCAGTTGAGGTAGAAATCGAAATCGGCGGAGATGGTGCCGCAACGCGCCTCCACGCCTCGGGTGATGACACTGAACAGGTTGGTGTGGAACAGCCGTTGGCAGCCTTCCTCGATGCCTTCGGCAAAGGGGTCGTCGATAACGCGCTGGTTGGCGTAGCGTTTGATTTGGTCGTAGGCCTCGCTCATCGGCTCGGACACATCCTCATCCTTGCACTCCACCACCACAAGCGGCAAACCGTTCACAAAGCAAACAATATCGGGAATGATAAACGGCTTGGTGTTGTTGGTATCGACGCGGAACTGGTTGATGGCAATGAAGGAGTTTTTATCGTACTTGTCGAGGTTGATGATTTTTGCCGTGGGGTTGGCCTCGCCCGTCTTCTCGTTTTTGGTGAGCAGCGGGATACCTTTCAACAGCAGGTTATGGATTTCGTGGTTGGCATCAATGAGGGGCTTGTCGATTTCCGTAATTCTGCGGTAGCAATAGGCTTTCTGTTCCTCGGTAATCCAGTCATTCAGGTCTTCCAGTTTCTTGTAAAACTCCTCTTTCAGGACAATCTCGCTGAACGAGGTACGCATGGAGTCGGCAGGGTCTTGCGGGATGCCGCCGTTACCTTTGTCTATCACTTTCCAACCGATTTCACGAAGCTTTTCGAGAAAAGGATGCTCTACGTTGGTGTATTCGGACATAATTAAATTAAGTTGTTAGAATATATCCCATATCCAATTTGCAACAAGTGAAGCTAATACACCAACGACAAACCCTCCTATGCCTATAGCCCATTCAAGGGCGACAGAAATATTGACTGTTTTCTTTCCTTTAGTTTTGTTATTATCCCCAATTATAATTGGAGAATTATTCCCTTGTGTAAATGTATTGTTATTCATTGCGTTAAAAATTAGTTTTTTACTTTATTATTATTACCAAATATTATTGGAGAATTATCCCCTTCTGTTAATAATCCATTGTTTATGACCTTACTATTTATTTCTTCTACAGTTTCATCTTTATCTAATACATAAATTGTTTTTCCTTTATGTTCAATTCTATTCTCATCATTACACTCGTATGGACAATTCTTATTTCTTGAATAGACTATTAATTTCTTACTACCATTAACGGAAGATGCCACTTCAAGAAAAGCCTGATCTTTGTCCGTAATATCAACATCAACAGGAATAAATTCACATATTCTATTCAGCATCTTAGAAAACAGTTCTTTCCAAGCTTCGTATTGAGAACGTAAACTAGCATCAATATTTGCATTACTATACAAAATGTAAAGTCGTTTATTACTATCAATTGCCAATTTATGTCCAGACTTGGCATTTGTAAAAACGCCAAACAAAGACCCAAATAATTCCATATCCGTTGACGGAATACTTTCTATTAAACTAGTTGTTAGTGTATATATTGCCATTTGCTTGTAGTGTTAGAAATACATTAGTGTCATCGCTCAATTCACCATCATAATATTCTTCTGGCCATTCAAAATACCCTCGATCTTCAATAGAAAGGTTTTCAATCAACGCAGGATATTTTTCTGTTCTCGTATGAAACAGGTTTATAGACACTTTATCTGGTGTTATTACTTGTCCCTCAGCCATACGCCTTCTTAATCGCTTTAATAAATATTCACTATGTGTCTCAACCATAATGTGTTTGGTATATTTTGATTCTTTAACAATATCGATGAACAAGTCCGCTAATGCGGCTTGCATCTTCGGATGAAGATGAACTTCTGGTTGTTCAACTATTGTAACAGACTTATTAGGAGAAAGAAAGCCTTGTAAAACAACAGGTAATACTTGAGATACTCCAAATCCAACATCTGGAATATCTAAAGGGAGGCCTGATTGACGAACCGTTAACTTATGAATAGCTTCTTTAAACTCATCAACAGTCACTTCTAATCCGAACTGCTTAAACCAACCATTAACTTTACTTTTTAGAGTTTTTTTATCTTTAATAACTTCTGCTATAGCATTAGCATCGTATGTATCCAATGAATAAGTGACATTCGCTTTATCAAGAGTATAATACCTTTGAGGATGAGCTCTTAGTGGGCTGACATGATTAATAAAGGGTTCCCTAAATTCATTTTGTAAATCCTTCAATATACGATTAACTATGCTAATCATTGAAGTTGCCAAAGATGTTTTTTTGTTTTTTCCTTTTTTTGTATCAACGAAATTAAATATAGTTGCATTTTTTGGAAAAAATGGTTTCAAAGCCATACCATCCATTTCGTTTAGTTCTATTAAATCCGAGGAAAACTGCTGAGTTTCTGTATATGAAAGAATTGTCAGATTATCATTTTGTACCGAAAAACCTGATATAGCCAATTGTTTCCTATTATATGTAATAATATAGGTAACAGAAAACGAAGAAGTTTTTATATTGTTTCGAAGATTGATTAAAAAATCATAGTTTTTCATTAATGCAACAACATCTTGATTTTGAACATCTTGTCTGGCAATGAAATTACAATATTCATCCCACAAATAATAGTTGCTGTCCTGATTTTTCAATTCCTCATCAAAAGCCTTATGTACTGCGTCTCTATTATCTGTATTAATCAACTTTTCTCTAAACTTTGGACCAAAATAGTATACAGATGCTTCCATAAGAAATGACGAAAAAGCTCCCAAAAGAAACTCTTTCATTTGTTCGTTTTTAAAACCAATTTGAATCTGTATAGGAACTTTACGATCTAAACCATAAAACAAGTTGTCAGGTTTGCCTACGCTAATGCGATTTCCAAACATCTTTAATGCCGATTTGTATGAATCCGATGTTTCTTCGGCAGTTTGTTGCAACAACAAAAGCAATTGGAGCATTGAACTCTTTCCCGAACTATTAGCTCCAAGCAAAACCGTAATTGGTTTAATTGGAATCTCAGCTTCTTTAAAGCCTTTGTAATTCTTTACTTTGATTTTTGTCAACATGATTACTATATTTTAGTGAATAATTACCAACAATTAATTCATACTTTATTCTCTTCCTTCAGCAACTTCTCCATCAACCCCTTCTTAATCTTCTCATATTTCTCCAAAACCTTCTCCTCCGCCTCTATCTTCCTATCTATCCCCGACAATATCTTCGCTATGCGACGCTGCTCGGGAATGTCGGAGACTCCATTGTTGTATGGCATATAAAACGAGAATTCTTCATATTCATTCCCATTTATGCCTGGCTGTCCTGTTCGCATTGAATTTGCAGCAATCCAGTTTTTATATTGTGGTGTTTGAGTTTGATATTTGAAGAACTCAGGAAGTAACAAATCTTTGTTTGTTCTTACTCTGATTAAGAATCCAGCAAAAACCAACACGCCATCATTTGGATTGTATAAATATGTCTTTCCAACACTTGCACCAGTTCTGGCAAATACCAAATCTCCTTCTTCCATAATATACTTCCAAGCCTCTGGATTTGCAACTGAAACAATGTCTTTTTTAGAATAGTATCCGTCTTCAGTAATATCAGTAATCCTCAAATATGTTGGAAGATGATTGTCATACGGCACGGCAGGCGCATTTATCCCATAGTCTGGCTTTTGCTTTATGCAATCTCCCAACTTCACCTTCTTCCATCCCTCTTTCGGTTTCAGCAAGTCCTCCATCATGCCCTGCTTGATGCTCTTGTATTTGCCGATGAGTTGCCGTGTTTGTTCTATCACCTTGTCGGCAGCGGAAAGGATGGCGGCAATGCGGCGCTGGGCGGGAAGATTATGAGTTCCATCTGGAAACACTGGAAATAAAATGGGTTCAAGTTTAAGTTTTTCTTGAGACATTGTTTTTATCGTGCTTCCGCCAGTAATTCCTTGTACTTGTGTTTGGAAATCATAACTAATTAGTTTGTAATACAAGTATTTAGGATTACAAACAAAATCTTTCAGAACAACAAATTGGGGATTAATTGTGGCTTTTTCTTTTAAGTTTTCTACAATAGCACATTTCCCAATAGATGCTGTTTTGCAAAACAAAATATCTCCATTAAAAACTTTTATTTCTGGAGATTCTTCATACTTATTCCATGAAATATAATCACAATTATCGAAGTTCAACTTAAAATCATGAATGTCAGAAGGGCTAAAAGTAATAGCGCCATAACCTTTTTCAACCAAATCATCGGTTGTATAGCCCCTAAAACCAATTCTTCCATGAATTGTACAACAATCCCCCAACTTCACCGTTTTCCATTGTTCATTATGTCCGTCTGCTTTCACCATAGTTATTCCTTTTTCATTTCACCGAGCACATCAATATACCCCAATTCCTTCAAAAAACCGTTCAACGCTTTCGTAGCCTTGTCGCGGTCGTCAATCAAGGCGCTGAGTGTGACAGAATACTTGTCATAGATAAGTTCAACACGCTGCTGTAAACCGCGCGCATGGGCTTCGAGATACACATTGATGTTGTCATGCAAGCTGTTGAGCCAACGAGCTATAATCAGTCGGCGGGCATCGTCATCCGAAATCTGCTCACGGGCCTTGTCGGCTAAGGCCTCCTTGCTGACTTCAATCTCGCGAATCTTCTTGCGGCAGTCTTTCAGCTCATTCTCAAGTTCAACATGGTGTGCAATCTGCGCATCAATACTCGCAATCTGTCGATTAAGCTCTTGAACTTCGGAATCGTCAATAACTGGCAACACAAGTGCTGCTATCTTTGCGTCTACTTGCACTACTGTTTCATCATTCTTTGCTTTTACAGCTTGTTTCCGAAGTTCGTTTAATCGTTTTTGCTCAATCTTGTACTCAAATTTAGCTATTCTTTCTTGGGCTTTCAGTTCCTTCTTCAATTCCTTGATCTGACTGTTCAAATTTTTCCGCTCTTCCTTGAAGTCCGTTATGATGGCCTTCGGCATCACCTCATATTGCTCGGCATCCCATTCCTCGGGGTCGAGGTCAGCAATTTCAGCGAACTTGCCCTCCAATTCATCGCGACGGCTTTCCAGACGCTTGAGGTCGGCAAGCACCTCGGGAAACTCGTTGGCAATCAGCTCATCATCAGGGATGAGTTCCGCCGTCCAGCCACTCGATTGCACACTGCGGAAGTCGCTTTTGAGCGAGTCGGAGAAGTGGGCGAACGAGCCACGAATCTGGTATTCGTCAAGCACCGATAGTTTGGCGAGTTCGTTTACAAAACGATCGGTGAGGTTATGGTTGAAATCGAACAAACTGCCGCCGTGCAAGGCATTCAAATCAGCATCCGAAGCGGTCCAGAAGTTGTCAATCGCTTTGCTATAGGCCTCTGCCACCTTCTTTTTCCCTTCACTTTCAGCGATGGTATTCTTGATGTCAGCCTTTTCGGTAATGGCATCCGTGAAATCGGCGTAACCGTCTTTTGCCTTAGTAAACAGTTTATCCTGCAAGCCTTCGTAACAATCGAAAACAGGCTTCAACGCATCGATTTCATTGGCGGGAATGCCGCCTTTGATATGGGCTTTCACATCTTGCGGTGTGGGTGCTTCGGAATTGTCCACATAGCGGCGAATGTTGCAGTTGAAATCCTCGGCGGCCAAGGTCTCCTTACTCACCAAACGGCTGTAGCCTGGAATCTCTTTCTTGTTGTGATAGACAAAGCTAATCTTCTCAATGTCTTCGGGACGCAGCGAGTTTTGGTTTTTGCCTTCCTTATATTCGCGGTCAGCGTTGATGAAGAACACGCCTTTGCGTTCGGCGGCACCGGCCTTGTTGATTATCAGCAACGAAGCAGGAATGCCTGTGCCATAAAACAATCCCTGCGGCAAACCGATGACACATTCAAGGATGCAAGCAGGGTTGGTGTCGCTGCCCATGATGAGGCGTTGGCGCATTTTCTGTTCCTCGCCGCCACGGAAAAGCACGCCATGAGGCATCACCACGGCCATACGACCAGAGTTTTTCAGCACCGAAATCATGTGTTGCACAAACATAAAGTCAGCCTGTTTCTTCTTGCTCATCCAGTTTTGGAAACGCTCCTTGAACTTCATGTTGGCGGTGGTGTAGTTCTGCGAGAATGGCGGATTGGCTACCACAATGTCGTATTGGTTGAGCGTGCCGCCCGTGACCAATTTCGGATCAAGAAGTGTGTCGCCCTGCTCTATGCGCGCATTACGGATGTTGTGGAAAATCATGTTCATCTTGCACATCTGATAAGGGCTGTCGAACTTTTCTTGTCCGTGAAGCGTGAGTTTCGCAGCACTTCCGTAACGGTTTTCCACATAGTTGTACATGGTAATCAGCAAACCGCCGGAACCTACAGTCGGGTCACAAATTTCGTCGGTTTCCTTGGGTTGCAGAATCTGTCCCATCAGATAGACCACCTCCGAAGGCGTATAGAATTCACCCGCTTTCTTTCCTGCACTTTCAGCGAAAAACTTGATCAGATATTCGTAAGCGGCACCCAAAAGGTCAGGAAACTCGAAATTCTCGTCCTGCAATTTCGGGAAGTCGTTGAAATCCTTCAGCAATGCGCTAAGTGTTTCTTCATCAAGAATGCGCTCACCCTTGGTGTTCAACTCGTTGAATTTGGTCTTGCTCAATACGCCTGATAATAGTGCAGCATTGGATTTCTCTACCTCTGCCAATGCCGTGGTAATGGCATCACCGTAACTAAGTTCCTCATCATGTTCATTCAACGGATGAAGTAGGTATTTCCATCGGGCCAATTCCGGCACATAGCAGTTGTATTTTTCAGGAATGTCCAATTCTTCTTCGATGGTTGCCTCATCAGCATCGGGATATTGCTTTTTCAAACTGTCTTTCAATGCCAACCTGTCAATTTCAAACTGATCGTTGATGCGTTTCAAAAAAGCAGTGCAATGATATAGTTCTTATATTCAGCGGCATCCATGCTGGTACGCAGGCGGTCGCACTGGGCTTTCAAAAAAGATTCAAGTCTTGAAAGAGATATTTTTGTTTTTTTCGACATTCAGCAAAATTTGCACAAAGATACAAATTTTCCCGAAATTCGTGGTCAAATCATCTAAAAAGGCAGACAATCGACACCTTAGTTCGGCTGGATTTGAAATCCAGCCGTGTAAGAATATAAGGATTTATAATCCGATACTATGAAAAACAAAATACTTTTTCCGCATTACAAATTCCATTGTGCGATATCTAAAGATTACCTTTCAATACATCAGCCCAAAAGCCTATTTTATAACCCATTCATCTTCTGCTTAATACATCGAAAATACTAAAAATGCACCAAATCCAGTGCACTTTTTATCAAAAATTGCACCTTTTTTGGTGCATTTTCCGATTTAATCGGATAAGATACTAAAAATCAATCCTGTAAATCAGGAAAAATCAACTTTTTCTTCCCAAACAACCACCCGAACAACCCCGCCGTAGAAAACGCCTCATCCCAACACCCATGCCCCAATTCGGGATAAGTGACAAGAATGGCCTCATTGTTGCCGACCTCCCGCAAGGCATCATACATTTGTATGCTCCGCGAAGGCATGACTATCCCATCTTGCAGGCCGTGAAAGATATAGATAGGAATGTCCTTCATGGCCTCAGCGTATGCAGGGTCTCCCCCACCGCAAATGGGAATGGCCGCTGCGAACTTCTCTGGCCAACGCTGCAAGGCATCCCAAGTGCCAAAACCACCCATCGAAATGCCACAGATGTAAACCCGTGTCGAGTCAACGGCGCCACATGCGGTGAGGCTGTCAAGCACATTCATCACGCCTTGCAACTCTGCCGTAGGAACGCTGTCCATCGTGTGCTCGGGTAAACTCCAATCGGTGTTCACCCAACGCCTTTCGTTCGGGCATTGTGGCACCATCAACAAGAAAGGATATTGGCTTGTCACCGTGTCGTCAAGGAAATACTTGATACAATGCTTCAACTGCATGTAATTGTCGTTGCCACGCTCACCTGCACCGTGCAAGAAGATGACCAAGGGCAAAGCTTCAGTCATCGTATCGGCTTGCTGTGAGCGATAGAGCCGATAAGGAAGCGTGTCATTGCCTTCGACATGACGACGTGCTTCAAATAGGCTTGTATCAGGCAGTTGCTCTTGAGCCTGAAGCAGATGGGCGAATGTCAATGCCAAAGCTAAAAAAAGGAATTTTTTCATCGCATTACGAATGCTTAATTGTATGAAATTGACCGCCTATAGATTCCCAAGGGAATGACATAGACGGTCGATTCCTAAATCACCAGTGATTGTCAAGCCTGTGCCGTAGGAGCACCCATCGAGAACGGAGCGATGCCGCCACCGTCGGTGATGGTGCCGTACTGCTGCTCGTATTTGGCGATGTTGTCGGCTAATGCCTTGTACAAACGCTTGGCGTTCAAGGGGTTCAAAATTACTCTTGAGCGCACCTTGGCCTTGGGCGTGCCAGGCATCATCTGGGCAAAGTCGACGATGAACTCATTCGGCGAGTGGGTGATGATGGCCAAATTGGAATAGGTACCTTCAGCAACTTCGTCGCTGATTTCGATATTCAACTGATTCTTCTGATTATTTTCCATTGCTGTATGAATTAAAAAACGGGGACAGCCTTGCGGCCGTCCCCGTCATGGTTAACGAATTAGTTACCAGCCTTTTCTTGCAGTTCCTCGTACTCTTCACGAGAACCCACAATCAAGTCTTCGTATTCGCGCAGACCCGTACCGGCAGGAATCTTGTGACCGACGATCACGTTCTCCTTCATGCCGAGCAGGTAGTCCGTCTTGGCAGCGATGGCGGCATTGGTCAGCACCTTGGTGGTCTCCTGGAAGGAGGCTGCCGAGATGAAGCTGTCGGTCGCCAAAGCAGCGCGGGTGATACCTTGCAGCACCTGCGTGGCCGTAGCCGGACGTGCCGGACGCACGGTGGGCAGGGTCAAGTCCTTACGCTTCAAGGCGGACTCTTCCTCACGCAGTTTCATGGCCGAAACGATTTCACCCTTCTGCAGCTTGTCGGAAGCACCGTTGTCCTCCACGAAGAACTTACCGTAGATGTCGTCGTTCTCCTCTTGGAAAGTCAGTTTGTTGACCAACTCGCCTTGCAGGAAGCGGGTGTCGCCTGGGTCGATGATTTCGACCTTACGCATCATCTGACGCACAATCACTTCGAAGTGCTTATCGTTGATGACCACACCTTGCTGACGGTACACGCTCTGTGCCTCGTTGACGATGTACTCCTGCACCTTGGCGGGACCGCTGATGGCGAGGATGCTGGCAGGAGTGATGACGCCTTCCGAAAGCGGTTGACCCGCCTTCACGAAGTCGTTCTCCTGAGCCAAAATCTGCTTCGAGGTCGGGATGAGGTAACGCTTCTCCTCGCCCGTCTTAGCCGTCACCACGACTTCACGGTTGCCGCGCTTGAGTTTCTTCTCAAGGTGGACAATACCGTCAATTTCGGAAACGATAGCCGGGTCGATGGAGTTACGGGCCTCAAACAGCTCTTGCACACGCGGCAGACCACCGGTGATATCGCCGCCGCCAGAGACGTTACGCGGGATACGGACCAACTGGTCGCCTGCGGAGATAGCCTCGCCTTCGTCCACAATGACGTGGGCATCGACGGGCAAGTCGTAGGAAACGATAACTTCACCGTCTTCGGTGACTATCTCGATGAGCGGGTTACGTGCACCGGCACCTCTACGACCTTCGATGATGACGCGCTCGATAAAGCCCGTCTCAGCGATGGTCTCATTACGGTAGGTCACGCCTTCGATGACGTTCTGGAAACGAACCTTACCGCTGTGCTCCGAAATAATTGTAGCGTTGTAGGGGTCCCATTCGCAAATCTTGTCGCCCTTCTTCACTTGGTCGCCCGACTTGAAGAACAGCTTGGCACCGTACGGGATGTTGGTCGTCATCAGGACGACGCCCGTATTATTGTCGTGCAGCTTCAATTCAGCGGAACGACCGATGACGACTTGGTAGCTGTCGTTGTCCTTGTTGACCTCAACGGAACGCAATTCGTCGATTTCGAGGTAGCCGTCGTACTTGGCATCGGTGCTGTTAGCCACGAGGCCCTTCGAAGCCTTACCACCAGAGTGGAAGGTACGCAGAGTCAGCTGGGTACCAGGCTCGCCGATGGACTGTGCGGCGATGACGCCCACAGCCTCGCCCTTCTGGACGAGCTTGGCCGACGACAGGTTGCGGCCGTAGCAGTTGGCGCACACGCCACGCTTCGACTCGCAAGTCAGCACGGAACGAATCTCGACGCTATCCAGCGGCGACTCGTCGATGGCTTCAGCGAGGGTTTCGTTGATTTCCTCACCGCTGGCGACAATCAGTTCACCCGTCTGGGGATGGAACACATCGTGCAAAGCCACACGGCCGAGGATACGGTCGTACAACAGGGAGTGTTTGCCCGGTTCCTTGATTTCCTCACCGCGGCTGATGGTCATACCACGCAGGGTACCGCAGTCTTTCTCGGTGATGATGACGTCGTGCGCCACATCGACAAGACGACGGGTCAAATAACCAGCGTCAGCAGTCTTCAGAGCGGTATCGGCCAAACCCTTACGGGCACCGTGCGTGGAGATGAAGTACTCCAACACGGACAGACCTTCTTGGAAGTTGGACAGAATCGGGTTTTCGATGATTTCAGCGCCGCCGGAACCAGCCTTCATAGGCTTGGCCATCAGACCTCTCATGCCGCAGAGCTGCGACACCTGAGCCTCAGAACCACGAGCACCAGAGTGCAACATCATATACACAGGGTTGAAGCCTTGGTCGTCGCTCGACAAGACCTTCATCACTTCTTGCGTCAGCTTCGAGTTGACATCGGTCCACAGGTCAACGATTTGGTTGTAACGCTCGTTGGGACCCATGAAGCCCATCTTCTCGAACTCACGAATTTCAGCGGCCTTGGCGTTAGCGTCGCTGATGAGGTTGCCCTTCACCTCGGGAACGAGGACGTTACCCAAGTTGAACGACAAGCCACCTTTATAAGCTTGGTAGTAACCCATGTTCTTGATGTCGTCCAAGAACTTGGTAGTCACGGCAGTACCTTCCATACGCACCATGTCGCCGACGATGCTACGGAGCGACTTCTTGGTGAGCAGCTCGTTGATGTAGCCGAAGTCATCGGGAACGACTTGGTTGAAGATGACGCGACCCACAGTGGTCTCGACCAGCTTCTTCACCAGCTTGTCGCCTTCGCGCACGTTCACGCGAACCTTAATGATGGCATGCATATCGGCACGGCCCTCATTGTGGGCGATGATCACCTCTTCCGGCGAGTAGAACGACATGCCCTCACCCTTCACAGGATGCTCGGGCGTACTCTTACGCGGCTTGGTGATGTAGTACAGACCCAAAACCATGTCCTGCGAAGGCAGCGTGATAGGCGCACCATTCGAGGGGTTCAAGATGTTGTGCGAAGCCAGCATCAAAATCTGGGCTTCAAGCACAGCGGCGTTGCCTAACGGTACGTGGACAGCCATCTGGTCACCGTCGAAGTCAGCGTTGAAAGCCGTACACACCAGCGGGTGCAGACGGATGGCTTTACCTTCGATGAGCTTGGGCTGGAACGCCTGGATACCCAGACGGTGCAGCGTAGGAGCACGGTTCAGCAGAATCGGGTGACCTTTCAAGATGTTCTCAAGGATGTCGTAAACGACGGGATCCTTGCGGTCGACAATCTTCTTGGCCGACTTCACGGTCTTCACGATGCCGCGCTCGATGAGCTTACGGATTACGAAAGGCTTGAACAACTCAGCGGCCATGTCCTTGGGCAGACCGCACTCGTTCATGTTCAGGTCTGGACCGACCACGATAACGGAACGGCCTGAGTAGTCGACACGTTTACCGAGCAGGTTCTGACGGAAACGGCCTTGCTTACCTTTCAGGCTGTCGCTCAACGACTTCAGCGGACGGTTCGAGTCGGTCTTCACCGCGCTCGACTTGCGCGAGTTGTCGAACAACGAGTCAACGGCCTCCTGCAACATACGTTTTTCGTTACGCATGATGACGTCAGGAGCGTTGATTTCGATCAGTCTCTTCAGACGGTTGTTACGGATGATGACACGACGATAGAGGTCGTTCAGGTCGGAGGTGGCGAAACGTCCGCCATCCAACGGCACCAAAGGACGCAGGTCGGGAGGCGTCACGGGCACGACTTTCACAATCATCCACTCGGGACGATTCTCCATGTGGCGGTTAGCCTCGCGGAAAGCCTCAAACACCTGCAGGCGCTTGAGCAGTTCCTGTTTCTTCTGCTGGGCTTTCACCTCGTTGGCTTCGGCGCGCAGACGGTTGGCTTCCTCGTCGATATTGAGGCGCGAAAGGAGGTCGTAAATGGCCTCGGCTCCCATCTTGGCAACGAACTTGTTCGGGTCGTCGTCAGCAAGATATTGGTTCTCAATCGGAAGCGTTTCCATCAGGTCGAGGTATTCCTCTTCTGTCAGGAACTCGCCTTTGGTCACCTTACGGCCTTCGTTGTCGTTCGGGATGGTCTGTCCTTCCAAGGCACCGCCTTGAATCACGATATACCTTTCATAATAAATGATGGCATCGAGTTTCTTGGTGGGGATGCCCAAAAGGGCGCCAATCTTGTTAGGCAGAGAACGGAAGTACCAAATGTGGGCCACAGGAACCACCAAAGAGATGTGTCCCATGCGCTCACGACGCACTTTCTTCTCAGTCACCTCAACGCCGCAGTGGTCGCAGATGATGTTCTTGTATCTGATGCGCTTGTATTTTCCGCAGTGGCACTCCCAGTCCTTCACCGGTCCGAAAATCCTCTCGCAGAACAGGCCGTCACGTTCAGGCTTGTAGGTGCGATAGTTGATGGTCTCCGGTTTCAGAACCTCGCCATGCGAACGGGCAAGAATCGATTCGGGCGAGGCCAAGCTCACCGTAATGCTATCGAAATTGCTGTTTACTATATTGTTATTCACCATATTCTATGAATTTACAAGTTAATACATCAGTTCAAGA